>ERZ826016.2297-NODE-2297-length-15359-cov-3.274177_pt1 | contig 15359 bp, 13 predicted proteins | sample MGYA00519872_ERZ826016 | MGnify/ENA primary metagenome ERZ826016 (study PRJEB31778, sample SAMEA3449218) | human gut metagenome | biome: human gut; feature: human-associated habitat; material: faeces | place: United Kingdom | collected 2010/2012 ... | reverse complement strand
AAACGCCAAGCTCTTCAAATGTCTTCATTAAATCTCTGTATATCTTTTATTTCGGTTGCAAAGATAGTCAATTTAATGGATATTAGACATAGGATAATGGATAATTGTGCATGGTGATTTCACATTATTGTTAGTTAGTATCTAATATTAGTTAATAAAATGCTTCGTAGTTGTTTTATTTCTTCATTAGAGAGTCCTATTCCTTTCTTGAGGTAAGTTTGTACGTTACCATATTCCATTTCAATTTGTTCTTTGGCGGCATTCAGAAAGTCTTCTTTGGCGGAATAGATAGTTGTGATAGCTTCTTGTGAATTAGTGGGTAGATTGTAGGCAAATTTAGAGGCTTTCACGATGTCAAAATAATAATTGCTCAGACGATAGTCTTCCATAATATCCTCTTCATTGATTCCTAAAGATGCTAATAACAGTGCGGAAACAACACCTGTACGTCCCTTACCTGATGTACAGTGAATTACTACTGGATAATGATTAGGATTAAGCAGGTAGGTGAATATTTGTTTGAATTGTGACTTGTAATTGGTTACTAATTCTCGGTTGGTTTGTTGTATTAACCGATTGATAGTATCAGTTTTTATTTTTTTCTGTTGAATTCCTATAAGAATGTTTTCTAAATTCCCGGTGAGGATGGGGATATGTAGAATCTTGAATCTTTTATCATTTAATGGTGGATTATTACGATATTCCCTTTCGGAACGGAGATCTATGATCGTACGGATGCCTATGTTAGCCAGTTCCTGACGTGCACAAGGCGGGATACTGTCAATTTGTGCAGATCGGTAAATCATGCCCCAACGTGTTTCTTTTCTTGTTCCGGAGGATTTATATCCTCCTAGGTCACGAAAGTTTTGAATACCAGTAATATTAATGTTCCGGGGGGCTACCTCAGTTCTATATTTGTTATTGAATGTCATTAAGTAATAATAACGCTGTGTCGGATCTTCGGTTATAATAGTCATTTTACCATCGGAAATATTGGCCATAGCTACAGGAGAACTTTCCGGAATCAGGTCGGGTGAGGTGGAAGCGTATACTTTTACCTGTCCATCGATTGCTGGATTTGTTTCCCACTTAATAATACAGTTTCCTATATTGTTTTCTTCACATGCTACTAATATATTAGGACGGCTATCAGTGCATGATGGAAACACCAACAGAATTGTGAGCCAGCTTAACAGGTTTTTATACATAGTTTTTTTGTCTTAGATCTATTATGCAAAGATAGAAATTACCCGTAAATATGATGATTCCTTTGCGATAATTAGTCAAAGTTAATAGTAATTTAAGAGAAGTTTATACAACTGTATAACATTATGGGGTAAATCTTTTGTGGTATGCCAAATGGATACAGCCTTCAACAGTTCGCGAGAAATATAATAGCAGATATTGGTTGCAGTTTTATTTGTATAAAGATATGGAGAATTCGCTTATTCGCCAGGGGGGGAGGTGAGGACAAACTTCGTCAGTTAAACCAAGCTTATTATTCAGGGGATGGGTCATTAATAGAAAACTTCTTCTCTATTAATAGAAAACTTGCTTTCTATTAGGAGAGAACTTGCTTTTCTTTCATACAAAACTATAACCGCAAGCTTCGGTTATATAACTGCAACTTGCGATTACATAATCAAAAGTTGCGGTTTCATAATCAGAGCTTGCGGTTATAGATTCTTTGCTATAAAAAAACATTTTATTTTATGAAAGGAGAAGTTTCCTTCCGATCCAAAGGAATTCAGGCTATACAAAGATAATGAAAAGTTTCTTATATATATTATAATTATATTCAAGATTCAAACTGATTTTGAATGGGCATTAGTTATAGAAGAAAATAGGTATTTATTAAAAGCTTCTTTGCCATTGGAAGTCTGCAAACTTTGATGATGTTGTTAATAGATGGTACCTTTGTTTGGCTTAGTTTGCGGTAAAGAGAACGCAATCTTATGTGAAGTTCGTTAGCAAGGAAGGCAACAGACAGTTTATTGCATAGAGAGAATAAATAGCAATAACTTTACGTAGCATAATTCTATAATCTATTTCTTGAATCAAACTAAATGCTGAATATATTCGGATAAGGAATGAGATTTGACTGATGGAAGAGGACAGATTGGAATGGTTCTGTCTGTTCATTGAAAAAGATGTAAATAACCGGGTTTATCGTATACAAATAGATACTTCTGTTGATCTGTGAAGATGAAATTTTCTTCGGCAAACGATTATAGTTTAGTCGTAATGATAAAAGCAGTTCCTATCAAATTGAAGTTTCTAAGATAATTTGATAGGAACTTTTATACAGCATTGATCCGTAGGAATGTCTGTGAGAATTAATTCTCTGTCTTATTTGTAATTCTCTGCGAATTCTACAGATATCGAGTTATTGAAACTGCGGCAAACTTCTGTGGCAAAGTCTTTTCCACATTGAATCACTTTGTCCCAAATTTCCTCATTCAGATTATTCAGGTCACGATATCGTACATCGTATTTAAGCAATCCATAAATTAATCCGGCATTGAAATTATCTCCCGCTCCAATAGGGCTCACAGCTTCCAATGGTTCTATTGCATAATCTTTACTAACAATACCTGTACGCAAAGCCACTTTTTCGGCTCCTGCAGTGCAAATAAACCGAGGACAATAGAATTTGATTTTATCTTTGTATATCTTGTCTACATCTTGCATGCCGTACATATAGAAAAAATCTTCCTTTGAACCGCGTACAATATCTGCATATTCCAAATTCTCGATGATAGTAGGAGCCAACTTCATCGCTTCATTCTTGTGTGAAGAGCGGAAGTTGGGGTCGTAATAGATAATTGCTTTCTTTTCACGTGCCTGGTCGAGTAGTTCCAGAATTTTATCCCGTAATACGGGGTTTAGCGCATAATAAGAGCCGACTACTACGATATCATCCTCTTGTAACTTGGGAAATAATACATCCAGACGTTGTTTAGGATAATCTTTGTAAAAGATATATTCAGCATCTCTTTGCTCGTTGAGAAAAGCAAGAGATACCGGTGATTTTCCATCCGGAAACACATTGATATAATCCGTCGGTATATGGTTTTCGCGCATGAATTGCAGGATGATATTACCTACATGGTCATTGCCCGTCTCGCTAATGAAAGAAACATTGACTCCCATTCGCCCTAAAGATACGATGCCGTTAAATACAGAGCCTCCCGGTACGGCTGCAGAAGGCTGTTCACCCCGAAAGATGATATCGAGGATCGTTTCTCCGATACCGACTACTTTTCGCATAATGACCTTGATTTTTCTCCCAAATAGCCGCCATGATGACGTTTAGAATATTCTTCAATGGTGAATTTTGTCATTTTCATGGTCTGTACTACCAATATATCACCGATAACAGTCATAGCTGTGGTCGATGTAGTGGGCGTCATCCCAAGTGTACAAACCTCTGACGGGTGTCCTGTGCTCAAGCAAACATCGGATTCATCTGCAAGTGGACTATCGGGATTGCCTGTGATGACGATAAATTTCAAATCAGGATTCAGATTGTGAGCCAGACGAGTCAGTTCGACAATCTCTCTTGTCTTACCCGAATTGGAGATCAACAATAGCAAATCATTTTCCTGTAAAATACCTAGATCACCATGTTGTGCTTCGCTAGGATGTAGAAAGACAGAAGGAATTCCTGTGGAGCAAAAAGTCGTAGCGATATTCATCGCAATCTGACCGGCTTTCCCCATACCGGAAGTGACTAACTTTCCCTTCTTCTGGTGGATTTGTTCAACTATTAAGTTTACAGCTTTTTCATAAGCGTCCGTAACTGGGATATTTAATACGGCTTGTGCTTCCTGCTGCAAAAGTTGTTTTATAGAATCTATCATAACTTGTTGGGTGCTTGATTGTGTCCGTTTGTTGTCTGGGCACGTTATTTTATTTTTTCTTTTAATTCGTCCAATGTCTCGGCAACTTCATAATAGCTCGAGAAGGGTTGTCGGGCAAAACCTTTCTCTTCTAATGTGCTAAGTGTTTTCAATAGCTCGTTATAAAATCCATAATCATTGTAGAAGATTACTTTTTTCTGATGGTATCCGATAGAAGCAGCGGCAATTACATGAAAAACCTCATCGAGTGTTCCTACTCCTCCGGGTAAGGCGACCAATATATCCGATTCTTCTGTTATGATGTCTTTGCGGTCACTTAGGTTTTGTGTATGGATCATCTGATCCAGGCATTTGCTTACCTTTCCATTCTCTTCCAATTTCGAAGGTACGACACCAATCACCGTTCCTCCGTATTCTTTTACCGCACCGGCAATGCATTCCATCAGCCCGAGGTTTGCTCCTCCATAAATCAACGTTTTATTAGATTCTCCCATCCATTTCCCTATTTGGCGGGCGCTTTCGAAATACATTTTGTCAATGTTTTCGGAGGCTGAGCAGAAAATTCCTATCTTTTTCATACACGTTGTTACTATTATAGTCTACAAATATCTGCAATTTTCTATAAACGACAATAAGTTTTATTGTATTTTTGCGGTATTAATTCAATAAGGAAGTAGAAAACAATGCAATATAACGAATATACATTGCAAAATGGCCTGCGCATTATACATGAACCAACCCTTTCAAAAGTATCTTATTGTGGTTTCGCTATTGATGCAGGAACACGTGATGAGGCTGAGAATGAGCAAGGAATGGCGCATTTTGTGGAACATCTGATTTTTAAGGGGACCGAGAAACGGAAAGCATGGCATATCTTAAACCGTATGGAGAATGTGGGAGGTGATTTAAATGCTTATACCAATAAGGAAGAAACGATGGTTTATACTGCTTTTCTGACCGAACATTTGGAGCGGGCACTTGAGTTGCTGGGGGATATTGTATTCTATTCGACTTTCCCGCAGCATGAAATTGAGAAAGAAACGGAGGTGATCATTGACGAGATTCAGTCGTATGAAGATAATCCGTCGGAACTCATTTTTGATGATTTCGAGGATATGATTTTCCGTAATCATCCTTTGGGAAGGAATATTTTGGGTAAGCCGGACTTGCTTCGCAGTTTCCGTACGGAGGATGTTCTTTCATTTACCCATCGGTTTTATCGACCAGGTAATATGGTTTTTTTTGTACAGGGACAATATGATTTCAAGAAGATCATTCGCTTGGCAGAAAAGTATTTATCTGATATTCCTGCGATGCCAATGAATAATCAACGGATTGCTCCTCCTCCTTATGTACCGGAGCATTTGGTAGTTCCAAAGGATACGCATCAGGCACATGTGATGATTGGAAGTCGTGGATATAATGCCTACGACGATAAGAGGTCGGCTTTATATTTGCTGAATAATATTCTGGGAGGTCCTGGGATGAACAGTCGATTGAATGTGTCTCTTCGTGAACGTCGGGGACTGGTGTATAATGTGGAGTCAAACCTAACTTCTTATACTGATACAGGTGCTTTTTGCATTTATTTCGGAACAGATATGGAGGATATGGATACTTGTCTGAAACTAACCTATAAAGAATTGAAACGAATGCGTGATGTGAAGATGACCTCTTCACAGTTGGCAGCTGCCAAAAAACAATTGATTGGACAGATCGGTGTGGCTTCGGACAATTTTGAAAATAATGCGTTGGGTATGGCGAAGACATTCTTACATTATCATAAATATGAATCTTCAGAGCTTGTTTTCAAACGTATTGAATCACTGACTTCGGAACAATTACTAGAAGTTGCTAATGAAATGTTTGCAGAAGAGTATTTATCTACGTTAATTTATCGATAACCTCTTGGTACTATTTTGGATAATAGATCTTATGAGTTATTAAAACTGATTTTATTAATTACCTAAATTTATATTCCCCATGAAAAACTTAACACGAAATTTCTGTCTTTATTTATTCTTATTACTTCCCTTTTCGATTTTGGGGCAGCAACAAAAGTCTGATTTTAATTATACCCCAGCAAAAGAACTTTTATTAGTGGGTAAGGCGATGCCGGGAGGTGAATATTTTCATCGGGTAGATACCGCGAAATATAATCAGATGCCTCCTGCTGTGAAGAGATTGTTCACAAATTCGGCAGGACTAGCTATTTGCTTTACAACGAACAGTCCGGTGATCAAAGCAAAATGGACAGTAACTAATAGCGGACGGATGGGCAATATGACAGGAATTGCTCAAAAAGGATTGGACTTATATATTAAACGTGATGGAAAATGGCAATTTGCAGGAGTTGGCTCACCCAGTGGTGTAAGTTCGGAAGGTGTGCTAGTGAATAACATGGGCACTGAAGAAAAAGAATGTCTGTTGTACCTTCCTTTATATGATGAACTAAAAAGTTTGGAGATAGGAACAACTTCTGATTCATACATTCGTGCAGGACAAAATCCGTTTAAAAACAAAATCGTGATTTATGGGTCCAGTATTTTGCAAGGGGCTTCTGCTAGTCGTCCTGGTATGGCTTATTCATCGCGATTGTCCCGTAGTAGCGGGTATAATTTTATTAACTTGGGATTAAGTGGTAATGGTAAAATGGAAAAAGAGGTAGCTGATATGGTTGCCGATATTGATGCGGATGCATTTATTCTGGATTGTATTCCTAATCCTTCTCCTACTGAGATAACTGAACGGGCAGCAGAGTTCGTGATGACATTACGTAGTAAACATCCGGATACACCTATTATTGTAATACAAACTTTGATACGGGAAAAAGGAAACTTTGATCAGAAAGTGAAAAAATGGGTGAAACAACAGAATGAAGCTATTGCCAGGCAAATAGAAATATTGCGAAAGAATGATGTGAAGAATTTGTATTTTATAAAAGAAGATCATTTCTTGGGAACAGATCATGAAGGAAGCACTGACGGAGTCCATCCAAATGATCTGGGATTTGACAGAATGTTACAGAAATATAAGCCTCATCTTAGTAAGATTCTAAAGGTTAAGTTTGATAAAGAGTGATGAATTTATGCTCCACTTGTAAATATCTGCTTGCTTAGTAGCTCAAGCTGTAAATGTACATAATTTGAATTCGGATTGTTAGGTTTACCGGATAACCAAAATCAAGAGGATATAATGTGTGTAAAATACATTATCTTACACACATCTGCAACATACATCTTGCACCCTGCTTTCTTTTTGATAGTCAGTCTATTGGAAGCATTGGAGTGCAAGGTGCAAGATAATTGCCATTAAAAAACTTTATTGTGGCGTGTTGAAGAGTGGACCTTCTTCTATTGTAGTATTAACAGCCCCTCCGGACCCATGTTGAAAAGCAAATCTATGACACTTAAATTAGGTAGGAAACCTAGTTTATTCTCAAATACCTGATAATAAGGATGTGGGATAAACTCAGGGTCCACAGTTCGAAAGTCTTTTTTGGGGTGAATAAGTTCACGAAAATCAGTTTCTTCAGGACAGAAATCCATTTTATATTCCGAAGTGCGTTCTATATTTGGATGAATATCTATCAGTTTACAGATCAAATTACACAATTCTTCGTTGAAATCAATTAGATACTCATATTTCTTTTCGTAAAAAGGACGGAAATCATCTTTGTAATATTCAAAAAAGGGAGTGTTGTTGTAGGCCGATTCGATAGCATTCCAATGAAGATGTCTCCAGTTACCATGATCGGAGATACGGATGTCCTTCATTGGACACTTTAATGTATCGGGCTTAACGGTAGGGATGGAGAGAGCCAACTCACCATCTGGACCGGAAATGGTACAACGGTTACGATAAGTCTGTTTCATATAGTGGTCATACTGTTCTATATAGATTTTATCGTAGGTCGCTAATTTTGTGTAATATTCTACTGGGGCCAAATAGGCGGATGATAAATAAGCTATTCTCATTCTATTTTAACTGATTACATTGGACAAATATTGATCTTTTTGCATTCTGAAACTTTGCCGGAAGATTGACTTCAGACAACTTTGAACACTTGAAAAAAGCGTTTGGCTCAATCTGTTCTAACCCGTCCGGAAGCTTGACCGAACGGAGCAAAGGACAGAATGAAAAAGTATATGGAAGAATTTTTTTGATTCCTTTCGATAAACTTATTTTCTGTAAGAATTGGTTCTCATAGAAAGCATAAGTGTATAATTTTTGTATACTTTGTGGTAATAGATAAGTAGAATCTTTTTTATGAGGTGGATAATATAACAATGTTATGAAGTCCTTGCAATATAGTACTCCGTCCTTAGCCGCAAAATAAAGATTAGCGGGGTCTACTGAGATAGATTCCAAAGAAACGCAGTTCATCCATACTTTTGAACTTATATCTTTTGTGTGAGATGGAATTTGTATCGATTGTAGGGAGATACAGTTATCGAATGCATATGGCTTAATATTGATAATTTGTTTAGGCAATAAGACCTTTTGCAAGTTGGTACAATCCTTGAATATGTTTTCACTGATAATATTTGAAACGGTATGATATTGCAAAAAGTAATCGTTTCCTTCTTTTACAAATTTCCAGAATCCTTCCTTGTCGATATTTCCTCCAAGTTTGCAAAAGAGTTCCCATTCTTTTTCGTCCATGGTTGCAAACTTAAATTCTTTGGGATTTCCATCAGGAGTGTCTTTGCCATTGAACCATCTTGTCCAGTTTGCTTTCCGGAGATCTTTCCTAAAATAGTAGTTTTCATAATCGGTTACTATTTCTGCTTTTGACAGATCTAATATGCGTAATTCTCCAGGGTTTTCCCAAACGGAGTCGCTTCCTCCTGCCATCTTTCGTAATAGTCGGAAGTCTTTCGCATTTAGTTTACCAGTTATGGTAAGTGAAGTTAGAGTTTGTGCTTCGTTATCTGAGAGAAGTCGGTTTAGGGTTCCCGGTTGGACTAGACTGACAACTTTATGATGTTCTTCAAAGTTTCTCGGACGTATCTTTACAGTGAGATGAGTCATCATTTGGAAATTCTCTGTGTTTGGATTTAAAGCAGAAAGTTTGTAATAGCCATTCATTGATCCTTTCCATCCCCAGTCGAGGTGGAAAAAGTCGTCGATGAATCCGTCACAGACAAAAAAATGCTGGTGTCCGCAACACATCACCGGGCGTCCGGCTTCCATTTCCCGGTAGAGGAGCTGTTGAAGTTGGCTGTCGGTTAATGTGTTCTTTGCTAAATGATATATTCCCGGATGATAGTTGAAATACCTGACAAAAGCATTGGAAGCCGGTGCACTGAAACCTGTCGAAGCCTCAGATCCGAAAATCATTTCCGCCCCAACGGCGCAATGGTAAAGTAGGGGACAAATAGTGGTGGAGGCAGCTACGGAATCTTCAGGATTATAGTTATCTGCTATAGCTTTCCAGTTGATAGACAACGAATCATAACAAACGGTTGCCGAGAATGCTTTTCCTTTTTTTGTAGGTTTTGTATAAGTAAAAGTCCCTGTTCCATGGCTCGGATACTCGTAATATTTCATGATTTGCGCCATAGAAACAGCCGTACATCCTACAAGTGATCTTTTTCCGTCGGCATCTCTTGGTATCAGCAGGTTGTAAGGAAAGTACTGATTCCAGAGAACGCTACTTTTCAGCAGGGGAGGGCAAGAAGAATTTTTCTTTTGATAATAAATAGTCTCTTCTTTTGCAGATTGAGTTTTTCCTTTTCGCCATTCTGATATCTCTTTGCTATATTGTTTCAGGATGGATTGCATGGTACTATTATTAAGATCTATTCTGCCTTCTTTGGAGAATGCTAATACAGGTGAGGGCATACTATCCTCATTGGCTAAAACGATGAATCCTTTTGGTTCACCTTTTAACGAGTAATTGATTACATAAAGCTGGCTGGAAGTGAGAATATGATGTTCATAATTACGTAGGACCTTTTTATTGTTATCAAACAAAAATTTATTTGCTATTTCGAGAGCGGTCTTATCATCTATCGGAGCAGCAAAAAGTGACTGTGAGAACAGCAATACCTGTATGAATAACAGAATAGTCTTTGCCTTTTTCATAATCTTTATGTATTTTGTATTAGAGTCGATTTGTATTATTTTATCGTTCTAAAAAAACGGTTCCACCGATATCCGTCTGTTATACTTGTCCCTTTTTCTTTAGAAAACCAGATAAGTGATGCTTTTCCAATGATATGATCTTGTGGAACGAATCCAAACAGACGTGAATCGGAGAGATTGACAGAGTTATTAGCTCCCATCCAGTAATAGTCTTTTGTAAAATAACAATGTTGTGTAGGTTTTTCGTCTACGTAGAGTGTGTCGTTTTTTATTTCTGCTTGTTTTCCTTCATGCAGTACAAGGGTGTTCCGTAATAAAGTGATATTCCAGGGATATACTCGCAGGACTTTTCCTTTACCGGGAATGATAAGTGGCTTCGGATCATTATCTTTATTTTCAGTTAGAGGCTGAAGCCAGTTTTGATTGTTGATTGCTTGTTTGAGCAAATAAAACTCGTAACGGCTGAAACTGCGTACATGCGTGCTGTCATTGTTACCCATTAGCCCGTCGTCAGTGATGGAAAGGGTATTCATAAGTGAAGTCATCAGTTTCTCTTTACCGGTAGGATATGAGTAGAGTCTTTTTTTGTCCGGATTGAATTGAACTTCAGGAGAGACTACAGTAAAAAGAGAATCTATCAGTAATGTATCACCGGGTGTACCGATACACCGGCTGATATAGATTTCCCGGCGATCAATCATCGGTTGCTGGATAGCTGCGGGATTATTGAAAACTACAATATCCTGTTTTTTCACAGGACGTTCACACCAGCGATGATAAGAGAACACAGACATGAAAGGGAGCCGCAAGCCATAGCTCCATCGATTGACGATGATGCGTTCGCCTTCCAAAAGAGAATTCTCCATGCCGGTGGAGGGAATGAGGCAGGACGTAAAAGCAAATCCCCGGAGCAGAAGCACGATAACTATTGCTCCGGCGAATGCCAATATCCATTTGAAATGTTTTAGTCTACCCATTTAAAAATACGATTCCAACGAATCTTACCGTCAAACCATCCGCGATCTTTGTCGAGTGATAACCAGACAACAATTGGTTTACCTACCACATGATCTTCGGGAACGAAGCCCCAATAACGTGAATCGGCAGAATTGTGGCGATTGTCGCCCATCATCCAATAATAGTCCATTTTGAAGGTATATTGATTGGTCTTCTCACCATTGATGTAGATGCCATCTGGCTTCACTTCCAATTTGTTACCTTCGTATGCTACGATGCAACGCTCATAGATAGGTAAGTTGTCTTCTGTTAATGTGATAGTAGCTCCTTTAGCAGGTATCCAGATCGGACCGTAATTATTACGGTTCCATTTGGTATACAGATTCAGCGGATACATTTGACCGGCAAACATTTCATCTTCCGGTTCCATGATGATTTTGCTTATAAGCTTTTTGTTACCAGACAGAGTATCGTACATCTTTTTTGTTAAAGGAAGATGATAGACAGGATTTAAAGTTCCTTGTTCGTTACGTCCATCCAATCCCATACTCAATAGAGTACTTTCATAATTGCTATCATCCAACAACCATTTGTCGTCATTGCTGATACCCAGTTCGCGGAACATTTCGTCAGTAATGAGAGGTCCGGTTGTCTGAACGAAATAATTGAATTGAAGATTTTCCGGATTCTCAATAGCTTTACCATCAATCATTACTTGTCCGTTTACAATTTGAAGAGTATCTCCCGGTAAGCCTACACAACGTTTTACATAATTCTCGCGACGGTCTACGGGGCGGGTTATTACATCTCCGTAAACGCGTGGATTTGCCAGTATCTGTTTACGTCCGCCTGCATAATATAAATCATAGATAGATCGTTGTTGCTCACGATTCAGGCTATCCATATTTATTGGTTTGGAATAGATACCTTTTCCTACTCTGTAAGCCAACGAATAGAAATCCTCTGTTTGTTGAAAGTTCGTTGCTACAGTATCTCCTGCGGGGAAGTTGAATACAACGATATCGTTCAGTTTAACTTTTCCGAAGCCAGGGACACGTTTATATTTCCATTGTGGCCATTCGATATAAGATTTGGTGTTGAAAATAGGTAATGTATGCTGTGCCAGTGGCATAGAGAGCGGAGTGTTCGGTACGCGTGGTCCGTAGCTCATCTTGCTGACATACAGAAAGTCTCCTACCAACAGTGATTTCTCTAAAGAAGAAGATGGAATCTGATAATTTTGGAAGATATAGATATTCACAAAATAAACGGCGACCAATGCGAATACAATGGCGTCTACCCAGCTCATAATACCACGTACTGTCGGATTCTTGGATTTTTTCCAGAATGACCAAGGTACTTTTTTAGTGATATAAATATCGAAAATGAAAGGAACAACAATCAATCCCCACCAACTTCGTACCCAGATGAGGAAGACGAGATAAAGAATGATAGCAATGGCACATTTGATCCATTGTGCGCGTGTGGCTTGTCTCATAACTAACTAGTTTATATAGAATTTGAATAGAAAGCTCAATCGTTTAAAAATGGAAATAAATCACTCATACCCAAATAACCTTCGTGTTGGGCTGTATATTCTGCTGCGAGAACTGCGCCTAAAACAAAACCACCGCGATTTTTGGCATCGTGAGTGATAGTTATACTGTCAATATCCGATTCATAGCGGATTGTGTGGATACCGAATACTTCCCCTTCACGGATAGAACTAATTGGAAGTTCATTAGAAGCACAGGTGTTAGTACCGCTAACAGTACCATTCGGTGCTAAAAATGTACCTTTTGTCCATTCACTTTTGCGGTCTAAGTTTTCCAGAATACCTTCAGCCAATGTGATAGCAGTACCACTCGGAGCATCCAGTTTATGAATATGGTGAGTTTCACTCATTGTGACATCATAAGCTGGAAACTGGTTCATGATTTTTGCCAAGTATTTGTTTACTGCAGAGAAGATAGTAACTCCCAGACTGAAATTGGACGACCAGAAAAGAGTTTTTCCTTCTTCCATGCAAAGTCTCTTAATCTCTTCGCCATGTTCTGCCATCCATCCGGTGCTGCCCGATACTAATTTTACTCCAGCTTTGAAAGTACGTATATAGTTATTGTAAGCAACCATCGGATTAGTAAACTCAATGGCTACATCAGCCGATTTGAATGCTTCCGACTCGAAGTCTTCCTGATTGTTGATATCGATAATGCAGACAATCTCATGTCCGCGACTGAGGGCGACTTTTTCGATCTCTTTGCCCATTTTTCCGTAACCGATTAATGCTATTTTCATCGTTTTCTGACTTATATTCAAAATAATAGTCGCAAATATAAGGTTTTTATTACATTTGTGCTCTATATTAACGTCTTCTTAACATGGAACACCTTCTCCACTATGTGTGGAAACACAGATTATTCCCTCTCAAAGTGCTGCAAACAACTACAGGCTTGCCAGTTGAAGTCATTGATTCGGGACTACATAATTCTGATTCAGGACCAGACTTTTTTAACGTAAAGCTAAAAATAAATGGTACACTATGGGCCGGTAACGTCGAAATTCATACACACTCTTCCGATTGGTATCGTCATGGACACGACCACGATAAGGCTTATGATTCTGTCATTTTGCATATAGCTTCTGATATCGATACGGAAGTGATCCGTTCGAATGGTGAATCAATTCCTCAGTTACAGTTAGAGTGTCCCGAATATGTACGTGTTCATTATCAGGAACTCTGTGAGGCCGAACAATATCCGGCTTGTCTTTCCATTCTCGGTTCATTGCCGAAGCTGATTGTCCATTCCTGGCTAACCGCTTTGCAAACAGAACGTTTAGAACAAAAAGCAGAGTTGATCACTCATCGTTTGAAACTTTGCAATAATCATTGGGAAGATGCATTTTTCATTACCCTTGCTCGTAATTACGGTTTTGGTTTGAATGGTGATGCTTTTGAAACTTGGGCGTGTATGCTTCCGTTTCGTGCAATAGATAAACATCGGGATGATCTGTTTCAGGTGGAGGCTTTTTTCTTTGGACAGGCAGGCTTATTGGAAGAGACATTTCTGGAAAAGGAACAGGAAGATGAGTATAGCCTTCGATTACGAAAAGAGTTTCGTTACATGCAACATAAGTTTGAGCTTACAAAGATGATGGATGCTACTTTATGGCGTTTCTTACGCCTGCGTCCGGAGAATTTTCCATATATTCGTTTGGCTCAGTTGGGTTATCTTTATCATAAAGCAGACAAATTGTTTTCTCGGCTTCTGGAAGCTGAAACCTTGGATGAAGTCCGTAAATTATTGGCTACCCGTACTTCCTCTTATTGGGAAGATCATTTTGTTTTTGGGCGTACTTCTTCCCATAAAGAAAAACCGATGGGAGAGCGTTCTCTGGATTTGATTGTTATAAATACAGTCGTTCCTTTTTTGTATACTTATGGCTTACATAAAGCTGAAGAGGGAATGTGTAACCGGGCCGGACGTTTTCTTGAAGAACTGAAAGCTGAAAACAATCATATAGTCCGATCATGGAGTGATGCGGGACTTCCTGTTACTACTGCTGCAGACAGTCAAGCGTTAATCCAACTCCAAAAAGAATATTGTGATAAAAGGAAATGCTTATATTGTCGTTTCGGCTATGAGTATTTACGCAAGAAATGATTGAAATATTGAACTTGTCATTATCTTTGTGTCGTGAATTGAAATACCACTGATATTTATTCATTTATTAATTGTTATATGAGCACTAAAAGGTTTGTATTTTGCCTGTTAATCACAGTGTTACTGACAGGTGTGTCACTGTATTCTTATGGTATTTGTTCCAATTTGAAGACTGGTGAGACCACCGTTATGACACAGGAAGGGGAGGACTTCAACTCATTCCTGAATAAGTTTACTTCCAGTGCCGTTTTTCAGTATACGCGTATCAAGTTTCCATTGAAAACTCCGATTACTTTGTTGGCAGATGACGGGGAAACGGAGAAAACTTTTCCTTTTACCAAGGAAAAATGGCCGTTGTTGGATAGCGAAATGTTGAAAGAAGAACGTATTGCGCAGGATGAAGGTGGAGTATATGTCTCGAAATTCACGTTAAACGAACCTAAGCATAAAGTTTTCGAAGCCGGTTATGAAGAATCGGAGGTAGACTTACGTGTTGAGTTTGAATTGAAAACAGATGGAAAGTGGTATGTGGTAGATTGCTATACGGGCTGGTATGGTTATGATTTGCCTATTGATGAGTTGAAACAGACTATTCAGCATGTTCAGGAAGAGAATGCAGCTTTTAAGGAGTTACATCCTTAAAGGAAGTTGAATCTATAAATTACACAGATTTCACAGTTCTTTATGCCACTAAAACTGTGAAACCTGCGAAATACGAGCCTAAGAAAAGCTTCGGCTAAATATATTCCAGACTCAAGCTATTAATAATAAACTATTTTTTAAG
>ERZ826016.2296-NODE-2296-length-15359-cov-10.557240_pt1 | contig 15359 bp, 24 predicted proteins | sample MGYA00519872_ERZ826016 | MGnify/ENA primary metagenome ERZ826016 (study PRJEB31778, sample SAMEA3449218) | human gut metagenome | biome: human gut; feature: human-associated habitat; material: faeces | place: United Kingdom | collected 2010/2012 ... | reverse complement strand
CTTAGAAGGCAGTTGCTCTATCCACCTGAGCTACGGGCGCACGTTGTTATCCCATTGGGTTCCTTATCTTGTGCAGGCCACCGTCGGAGGCGGGCTGCGAGAAGTATAATACCATACCCATCGGGTTCTGTCAAGCAAAAAAGTGGATTTTTTTGAAATTTTTCGGCCGGGCGGGTCGGGCAGCTCTCAGAGAAGCCGCATTCCGACGATGCCAAGCGAAAAACCGAGCAGGGCACCGGCGATGACGTCGCGCGGGAAATGCACCCCGGCCAGCACCCGCAGCACACAGATGGCCACGGTGACAGCGACCATGACGCCGCCGACCGCCGGATAAAAAGAGAGCCACACGGCCGCCAGCACGGCCGCGCTCAGCGCGTGGCGGGAAGGGAAGGACTGGCCGTGGGTCTCCTTTTCCACCAGCGGGGTGAAGCCAGGTTGCTCATACGGGCGGGGAAAGTTGAGCTTTTTGCGCAGCAGGGTGCCGCCCAGAAAAACGAACCCCGGCACCAGAATGGCGCGGGCGATGCACTGCATAAAATCGAGGGCGGTCTGGTCCAGCCCGCCCCGCAGCAGCCGGAACCACTGAAGGTTCAGCAGCACCAGCAGCACCGGGTAGCAGACGAACGGCACCGCCGGGAGCCAGTGGTTCAGCAGGATGACGAGCCGCTTTGCCGCCGGGTGGGCGTTCAGCCAGTGCAGGATTTTCTGATAGCGTTCCGGTGTCATGGTGCAGGCCTCCCTTGGTCAGAAACAGGTGTCGAGATATTCTTCCACATCGAACGGCTCCGGGGTGGAATCCTTGCGCAGGTAGAGCGGGTGGTGGGGGTGGCCCTTCTTGCTCCGCTTGCCGAAGGTGACCCACGGGATCTCCCGCTCACGGGTCAGGGCCACCATCTCCCGCATCAGGCCGGGCAGGTAATCCCGCTTTTCGATCAGGGTGCCCCAGGCCGCCCACATGGTCGGCTCGGTCTCGGCCAGCACGGCCCGGAGCCAGCGCAGGTTCTCGTCGCAGAGGGCGCGGTCGGGGACCTTGTCCATATCGTTGGGGTCGGTGGCACGCTGGGGGTAGACGTTGAACATGATCCAGCTGTCGAAGCCGTTGGCATTGGCCAGCCGTTCCACGCTTTTCAGGGTGGGGTCCAGTGCGCCGGGCTGCGCGGTGCTGGGGTTGATGCCGATGCAGACCAGCGGGCGTCTGCCCACCCGGCCCAGCACATAGCGGTAGGGCAGGTAGGTGTGTGGCTCATAATACCAGATGCCGCCGGGGTATTCGCCTGCTTCCAGACGGGGAAGCTGTTCCGTTTGCATAGTCGTTACCTCTCAAAATACGCTCTTCTTTTCTATCGTACCTGAAAATTTGACTGAAATCAACTCCTTCGGGGGAGAAAATCTCCCACAAATCCAAATTTCATGGTATACTGTGCTTGGAGCCGTGTATGCTCCAAAGAGTGGAAGAAACCCTTCATTTCCCTGGAAGGAGTCTTGCTATGATAGAAGATTACAGAAATGCGCTGCGTGCGGGCCAGCGTGCATACCGTGCCTGCGTCGCGCGGGGGCAGTCGCCTTATCTGAAAGTCCTGGATGAGATCCTGAACGGTGTGGACATCGTGGCGCAGGAGCCGCTGGGGCTGGTGGACATCCCCGCCGAGAGCATCGTGGGCACCAAGACCAGCGGCCGCCACACGGCGTTTGCCGCCAACTTCATGCCCCTGCTGGATGATGACACCGAGTTCGCCGTCAAGTGGTCGAACCTCTGCGATGCCCATCTGGAAGAGGGCATCCATACCCCCATCATCGCCTACGAATACCTGAACCGGTTCTATGTGCAGGAAGGCAACAAGCGGGTGTCCGTCCTCAAATATTATGAGGCTGTCACCGTCCCCGGCACCGTGACCCGGCTCATCCCGGCCCGGAACGATACGCTGGAAAATAAGATCTACTACGAATTTCTCGATTTTTACAAGCTGTCCAAGGTGAACAACGTGCGCTTCTCCAAACTGGGCGGCTATGCAAAATTGCAGACCCTGGTCTGCAAGGCGTCGGGCGAAGCCTGGACGGACGACGACCGGATGAATTTTTCGTCGCTCTACACCATGTTCAGCCAGCAGTTCTATGCGCTGGGTGGTTCGGCGCTGGACCTGACGCCGGGTGACGCCCTGCTGGTCTACCTTTCGGTCTACCGCTATTCGGACGCCTGCCAGTCCACCCCGGCGCAGGTGCGGGAGAACCTCTCCAAGCTGTGGGATGAGATCAGGATCCTGACCGAGCCCCACGCGGTAACGCTCTCGCTGGAGCCGAACTCCGCCAGCGAGCCGCTGCTGAGCAAGCTGAACATCTTCAGCCAGAAGCCCAGCCAGCTCAAGGTGGTCTTCCTGCACGAATACGACGCCAAAACGAGCGCCTGGGTGCGCGGCCACGAAAAGGGTATCGAGGCCCTCAAGGCGGAATTTGGCGACCGGCTCGTCATCACCAACCGGGAAAACGTGTCCCCGGAGGTGGATGCGGAACAGATCCTGGAAGAAGTGGCCCACGACAACGCGGATGTGGTGTTCACCACCAGCATCCGGATGCGGCCTGCCTGCCTGAAGGTGGCGGCCCAGCACCCGAAGACCAAGATCCTGAACTGCTGCCTGAACACCCCGCACCCGCTGGTGCGCACCTACTACCCGCGCACCTATGAAGTGAACTACCTGCTGGGTATGCTGGCGGGCATCCTCTCCAAGACGGACCGGGTGGGCTATGTGGCCGCGAACCCGGTATACGGCACCCCGGCGGCGGTCAACGCCTTTGCGCGCGGGATGCGGGCCGTCCGGCCGGACGGCCATGTGGTGCTCCGCTGGGCCTGTGTGCCGGTGGAGGGTCAGCCGCTGGATTTCTCCGACCGGGAGGACATCACCCTGCTCTACGCCCGCAGCAGCAATGAACCGGCGGACAGCAACCGCGACTTCGGCCTCTGCCGCCGCCTGCCGGACGGCAGCCTGAAGCCGGTGGCGCTGCCGGTGTGGAAGTGGGAGACTTTCTACATCGGCATCATCCGTTCGATCTTCAATGGCACCTGGGGCAGCGAGGCCAGCGGCAAGGCAGTCAACTACTGGTGGGGCCTGCAGAGCGATGCCGAGCGGGTGGACTATTATGAAGAGCTGGCCGGCGGAACCCGCCAGCTGCTGAACATCATCGAGGAGAACCTGCGCAAGCATGAGCTGGCTATCTTCCCGTCGGGCGGGCTGTATGCGCAGGGACATGTGAAAATGGTGCCGCAGGGGGATACCTACACGCCCAAAGAGCTGATGGAAATGGACTGGCTGGGCGAATGCGTGGAAGGCGCACTGCCGCTCTACGAGGACCTCAACGTCAAAACGCGCGGCCTGATGGAGATCAATGGTCTGGGCAGCCTGAAAGGGATGCCGCTGTAACGAGCAAAAAATTCAACAGAACGGAGCATTGCGGACGTGAAGATACTTGCGATTTCGGATACCCCCTCCAAAGCACTGTGGGATTACTGCACACGGGAGCGGCTGCAGGGGATCGACCTGATCCTTTCCTGCGGCGACCTGCCCAAGAAATACCTGGAATATCTGACGAATTTTACCTCGGCCCCGATCTTGTATGTGCACGGCAACCATGACGGCAGCTACCGCCACGGCGAGCCGGGCGGCTGCATCTGCGTGGACGATGAGGTCTACGTCTGGAAAGGGCTGCGCATCATGGGGCTGGGCGGCTGCATCCGCTACAACCGGGACGAGGATGCCTACCAGTACACCGAGCGGGAGATGCGCCGCCGGGTGCGGAAGCTCTGGTTCAAGGCCCACCGCGCGGGCGGCATCGACCTGCTGCTGACCCATGCCCCGGCAGGTGGCCTGAACGATGGCTTTGACAAGGCCCACAAGGGGTTCGACTGCTTCAACGACCTGCTGGAAGAGTACCAGCCCAGGTGGTTCGTGCACGGCCATATCCACCTGAGTTATGATGCAAAGCTGCCCCGCATATGCAGCCGCGGACGCACGACGGTCATCAATGCGACCGAGCGGTATGAGTTCGAGATCCCGGACCCGGACCCGCAGGCCCGGCACAAATTTTTCTGGAAAAATCCAGCCTTCCCGACGGAAGAATGAAAAAGGAGAAGCCCTATGGCACAAACAGAACAACTGGCCCGCCTTGACGCATTGCAAAAGAAACTCTACGCCTATGCCTGCGCGGAGAATTCCCTCTATCTGGACGCCGTGACGGTGGCCCCGAAGAACACCGCCGAGGGCCGGGGCGTGGCTCTCGGCATCCTGGCCGGAGAACACCAGAAGCTGATGACCGACCCGGAGACGAAGCGTCTGCTGGACGAACTGGCTGCGGCGTCCGGCTCGCTCGATGCTCTCCACAAGCGCGAGGTGGAGCTGCTGCGCCGCGAGAGCAGGAAACTGGCTCGCATCCCGGCGGACGAGTATATGGCCTACACCGAGCTGACCAACCGCGCCAGCGATGTCTGGCACAAGGCCAAGGAAAACGACGATTTCGCTTCGTTCTGCCCCATTTTGCAGGAGCTTGTGGATTACAACCGGAAATTTGCGGGCTACTACGATGCAGCCAAGGCTCCCTACGACGCCTTGCTGAACGAGTATGAGCGCGGGGTGGACACCCGGCAGCTGGACGCCTTCTTTGAGACGCTGCGGGACGGCATCGTGCCGCTTGTCCGGGCCATCGGCGAGAAGCCCCCGGTCGACGACAGCTTCCTGCATCTGGAATATCCGGTGGAGCAGCAGAAGGCCTTTGCCGACTACATCATGGAGGTTATGGGCATCGACCGCGGCCACTGCGGCCTTGGCGAGACCGAGCATCCCTTCACGCTGGAGTTCAACAACAAGGATGTCCGCATCACCACCCATTACGACCTGCACAACGTGGCCTCGTCGATGTACTCCGTCCTCCACGAGGGCGGCCATGCGCTGTACGAGCTGGGTATCCGGGACGACTTGCAGTATACCTGCCTGGCCGGCGGCGTCAGCATGGGCGTCCACGAGAGCCAGTCCCGCTTTTACGAGAACCTCATCGGTCGTTCCCGCGCGTTCCTTGAGGCCATCTACCCCAGGGTGCAGGCGTTCTTCCCGGAGCAGCTGGGCGGGGTGAGCGCCGAGCAGTTCTACCGGGCCGTGAACAAGGTGGAGCCGAGCCTTATCCGCACCGAGTCGGACGAGCTGACCTACTGCCTGCATATCATGGTGCGGTACGAGATCGAAAAACAGCTCATCGGCGGTACGCTGCGGGCAGAGGAAGTCCCGGCCGAGTGGGCCCGCCTGTATCGGGAATATCTGGGCGTGGAGGTTCCCAATGACCGGGAGGGCTGTCTGCAGGACAGCCACTGGTCCGGCGGCTCCTTCGGCTACTTCCCGTCGTACGCGCTGGGCAATGCCTACGGCGCGCAGATGCTCCGCAGGATGGAGCAGGCGTTCGATGTGTTCGGGCAGGTGGCAAAGGGTGACCTCTCCGGCGTGACCGGCTGGCTGCGGGAGCATGTGCACCAGTACGGTCAGCTGCTGGAACCGGCCGACGTGGTCCGGAATGCCTGCGGCACCCTTGACCCGCAGGTGTACCTCGATTACCTGACCCGAAAGTACACAGAGCTGTACGCGCTGTAAGCTGTAAAAAACAAACACAAAAGCGGCACCGGATGCAGTTCCGATGCCGCTTTGTTGTTTCACAGTGGAGCCATCACAGTTGTGGGAACGGATGGGACACAGCCGCTCAGAGAGGGAGCTTGCCGCTGACTTTGTTCACGACGTAGTAAGCAGCTTCCTCTTCGGGCTTGATATACACCTTGCAGGACTGGACGCCGACCTTGTGGGTCAGGCGGTAATCGGCCTTGGCACGGTCTACCAGATCGGTGATGTTGTACTGTTTGCCGCCGTGCTCAACGTAGACTTCCGGTGCCAGCGGCGGACGGCCGCGATGCGCCGTTTTGCCGGTTTTGGCAGTGGTTTTGGCGGCCTTGTCCGCTTTGGCCGTCTTACGCGCAGTCTTTTCCACAGCAGGAGCGTCTGCGGCGGTGGAGACAACGTTTTTTTTCTCAGACATGGATTCAACCTTCTTTCTCAAAAATATCTGCGCTGTACACAGCGCTGGATGACCCCAATGAAAAGAATCGATTTCAAACGGTCACATATAATTATATAATAGTGACTTCGAAATCATTTGTAAAGAGGTTTTTCGAAAATAGGTCTGATTTCAGAAAGAATCTGCGTAAGAATCTGAAAAAGAATTACTCTTTGCATAGCTCTTCGGCACGGCAGACGATGGGGGAAAGCAGCGAAGAATCCCAATCTTCCGCAAGGACAAATAGATCGTCACAGATCTCCTTCCGGATGCGGTCGGTGCTGCGCCGCTGGGCAAGTGTGAACAGCGCAGCCAGGAGCCGCAGCTTCAGGGTGCGAAGCTCCTCCGATGCATCCCACAGCCGGGCCAGGTCGTAGTTGTCGGTGTTGCCGCAGCGCATGGTGCAGGTGGCGCAGTTGGGTGCGACCCGGTGCTTCTCGGTCTCGACGATGTCCTGCATCCGGCGCAGAGCGTCCTCGGCGGCATCTGCCTTGGCCGCCTGCCGCAGCCCGGCGGCCAGAACGTGGTCGGTGTCTTCGGTCTTCGGTTCGTTGACGGTGGCGCGCGCCAGCCCGATCAGTGCGCCCAGCAAACGGTCCCGCTGGCGCTGTGCAGCCGTCGCAGGAGCAGAAAGCAGTGAATCCATAGATCCTCCTTTTGATCGGGGAATTCTCCCCGGAATGGTGCATTCAGTATACACGAAAAACCCGAAGCTGACCAGAGATCGGGCCGTTTTGGAAAAAAATATTTTTCCGGCTTGATTTTGCGGCAGAAATAGATTATAATAACACTGTTCTGTATGGAATCAGCCGGTGTGTCGGAATGGCAGACGAGGGGGACTCAAAATCCCTTGTGCGAATAACACGTGTGGGTTCGACCCCCACCACCGGCATAAAAAGGAAGCCCTCCAGCTTGTCTGGGGGGCTTTCTTTTTATCTGCGGCGTGTGAGCGGGTCGAACAGCACGACCCTGCACAGCAGGGGAGCAATCAGCCCTGCGGGCTGTTGCTCAGTGCGCGGGAGACCCCCACCACCGGCATTGCAAGCAGCTCGAAATCGAAAGGTTTTGGGCTGCTTTTCTTTTTCTGCTCAGTTTCTTATACTTTGGTATTTTCTGGGAAGACATTGACGATTGCATTCGCCGAGGACACCTTATCTCGTGCGATTTCCGTTACCGTTCCGTTGACCTTTGCGGTCACAACCGTATGCTGAATGCTGATTTTCTTGTTCTCAAAGTCAATGGCATCCCATTTCAAACCAACAATTTCACTGGCCGCAGCCCGTAGAATGCAGCCATGATGACGCCAAACTCCGAAGGGGCACCTTGAATCACCTTGAAAAGTTGCTCCAGTTCTTCACCGCTGTAAATCTCCGACTTGAACTTTTCCTTACGAGGACGTTCAACGCGATCTGCCGGGTTGGAACGGATCATGCCGATTTGAAAAGCATACTGTAAGCATTTGCGGATGTTGGCGTGATAGTGAATGACGGTGTTTGCCGTAAGGCCACGATCCAACTCATGCTGGTAGAAGTCTTGAATGTATTTGGGATGCTGTTCCATATCTGCCATAGGTTTCGGGCGGAAGGTTCATCACGCTTTCCCGAAGCCAGCGGTTCAGATATTCCGATACCGGCAGGTCGGAAACCTGCTGCATCGTTTCAGGGTTAAACTCTTTTTGTGTTTCCTTTAACCGGAAGTCCTGTGCTGATGGATTTGGTTCTGCGCTTTCCATTTGTGTCTTTCCAGCTCAGAATCATCTGATACATACCGTTTTGTTCTCTTAATGGGATAAACGTACCGCTGCCAGCCCGGAAGCTTGGCGGGGCTATCCCGGCTGATGCGGTAAATCTCCATGGGATGGACGCCGCTCAGCGCACGGACAAGCCGCTCCGCGCTGTACTGTCCATGATACAGCTGCACAAAGTACATCACGCCCCGCAGGACAGCCGCCCGGAAGGAATCCGGTCTGCCCTCCCACGCTTCCACGATGTGCCGCAGGGCTTCGCAGTAGATTTCTTCGCCCAGCTGGTCGTACAGCTTCAGCGCCGTGCCCACGCAGCTGATACGGTAGTCGCTCAGCTGCATACTGTCGTAGTTGAGGGAAAGCCCCACCCGGTTGGTGGCTGCGACAAACGCCTTGGAAGGCGCATCTCCTCCGGGGTCAGATGCCCCAGATACTTCAGTGCCCGGCTCTTGTCGATGGTGAAGATCTGCTCTGCCTGCACAACGGACGGCATATTCAACCCTGCGTTTTCCAACAGGCAGTGGGTCGGCTGGTTTACTTTCTTTTCTGCCTTGCTTGTCATGGTTGCAACGATCAGGGTCGGCGAGTGATAATTGCCCACGTCATTCTGAAGAATGACCGCCGGACGGTCACCACACTGTTCCGAGCCGGTGCTCGCCCCAAAGTGGGTGAAGAAGATGTCTCCGCGTTGGAATTTCCAGTTTTGCTGCAAAATTGTACCTCCATGTTGTTATGTGCAAAGCCCGCTGCCGGATGTTCCGCAGCGGGCTTTGTTCAAGGTATGGTGGTATGGTTGAGTCAGCGGTGCATGACCACATAATCGTAACCGCGCCGCATCTGGCAGACGGTGCAGGTGTCCATGCTCCGGTCTGCGCTGGGTACAAGCGCAATCTTGAAAGCCTTTGCATCCACAAAGTGCCGCAGACAGGTACCGCAGAGAGTTCGGATGGACTTGACCATCTCAGGGGTCAGCTCCATCTCCTCGTAGATCTCCTGCTCGCGCACCGTGGGGTTCAACTCATCCATAAAAGTGTCCTCCTATATGTATCAAAGTGGATATTCGGGTAAAGAATAAATTGGGATACGTAAAAAACGGGAACTACCGGATGCGCAAAAACGTACCCGGCAGTTCCCGGATCAATATGATTAAAGGTCTCGCATATTCGCCCTCGGCTCCCTGCGAGTGGGGCATAAACATCTGGCAGCGGACTTGTACCGCTTCATTGGCATTTCAGCCACCCCGTCTGCTTTGTGACCGGGCCGCGAATTACGGAAGTATCATTATCGGAGTACCAGATGACGGAACTATTCAGTTTTCAAGGTGCGCGAGGTCGGACGTTTTGCCCTGCGGCAGGTGCCGCTTGGGAAATTGTCCCTTCACTTGGTAGCTGACGAAAATGGTCAAATTATAACCAAAAATCAAAACTTCTTCAAAAAAATAGTGATTTTCATTATTCTCTTATGAATTGCAGGCTGTGAGATATTAAAAACTTTAGAAATTTCGCTCTCGTTGTAACCTTCATAGGCGTAGAGCGTCAAAAGTTTGAGGTCATCTTCCGATAAATTTTCAAGAGCAGACAGCAACCGCTCGTTCTCGATTTCACCGATCCATGCAAATTTGCTCTTAGTTTCGTGATAGGTATCCGTTGTGGTAATGACCTCCTGATAGCGCAACATCAAGGGAGATGCTTCTTCCTCGGAACCTTCATACGCAGGAGCAGTGAATTCCTGCGTCCGCTCAACGAAGGTACGTTCCGAATTGAACTGCTGGCGGTCATAGTCGTACATCTTCTGGATGGCATATTCCGTCATTCCAGCTGCTGCGTACTCGATGCGCAACTTTTCCCAGTGTGCTTCAAACTTCTTCAACTCATAGCCTTTATTAAAAGACATCGTAAACCTCAAAATTTTCGATAAATCGTAAAAAGTCGAAAATTTGGAAGGCTACGGATATTTCGCCGCTTGGGGCATCCACAAAAAACGGACAAACATAAAGCCTGCTCCTTTTTACGGGAGCAGGCTACCTGAAGGCTAAAAAAATAGCCGGACAACCAACTAACAGAGCGGTTCTAAAGCAGAATCACTCTATCAGCTGTTGCCCGGCTATTTGGTGCGCGTTTCATACATTGCCTTGCGGCAATGGCCCGTTGCTCGGTGACGAACAGTCCATACTCAGGGTGCAATGCACCCGATTTTTAAAATTGTGTTTTGCCTATAAAGTAATCAACGCCTGCGATAGGCTAAATCAACCGTTGCTACGTTGCCGCACTTGAGGCACTTTATACGGATAGTGCCTGAACAGCTCTCATCTTTTTGGTAGAGCTTGTGTCCGCAAACGGGGCAAAACCTCCAGCCGATGCTGAATTGTGCCTGCTGTATATTGCTCAGCGGTTTATTTTTAAAAGAACGATTATTTGACTGAATCATGTTTATTCTCCAAATCGGATGATGTCCAATGGATGGCAGTGGATGGGTTTGCCTTTTATGACCTGCATCTGCTGTAGTCTGATCCTGATAGCAGACCACGATACCCCCATCCGCGCAGCCATCTCCAGAATTTTTTCATAGTTCGGGTCAGATGCGGATTTGTACAGGATTCCATTCGGCAGACACAGCGCTGCACGTTCTATTTCGGCGTTGACCAGAAATGTTGGCATCAGCAGCTCTGCTGCAAGGGTGTTCGCCTGCCATTCCTCCCATGAGGGTTGTCCGTTTCGTTCCCGATAGGCAATGTGCCCACGGCACTTGACTGCTTTTCTATAGTCGTTCGGAAACAGGTCAGCCAGAATATGGTGTGCCGCTTCATGCGCTATCGTGAAATTCCGGCATCCGGTGCAGCTGTCTGCCGCAAGGGCAGAATCGATCACAACGTCCTTCGGCATGAATATCTCTACAAGCTTTGTACCATCCCCTAAAGTTACGGTAAAACCGCATCTTTGAAAAACGGTCAGTCCGAGGACGCTGCTATCGCTACATAGCGGCAGCATTTTCACATTCAGCCCAAGAACAGCGCTTGCAAGCCGTTCAGGGTCAATGGGTTCCGGGGCATCTTTGCTGATCCCGAAGCGGGTATAGTACTGGTCGATATACTTACCCGCTATGCGCGAAAGGTCTGCGCGGGATAAGTACCTTGCCATTACGAAGCACGGCTTTCCGGCACAGAGCAGTAGGCTTCCACGAACCACTTGCCCTGCTCAAGCCAAAGATTTCGCTTCTGCCCGCAGATTAGACAGGTGAAGCAGTGACCTTTTCCGCCAAGGCGCGATATGCCATGCCTGACTGCCAAAACACGGTCAATTCCATAAGTGCGAGTCTTGTCATAGTTTATGGCAAGAGGACGGATCTTACCGTCAGGAGTAAAACGAACATCCACTTCGACGTATCTTTTCTCACGGCGAAGGTTGTAATCACCACACATCAGAAATCCTCCTTTTTGCAGATTTATCAGAATGCAGCGTGCATTACTTGCGAGTCATACTGCGTGCCACGAACTGTTTTTCGTTTAACAGAGGAACGGACACTGTATGCTTTTTCCACTCATCCATAGAGCAGGTTACTGCTTTGCACAGATGGCATTTTGTCCAGCCATCGGTTGCATCAAGATCTACATCATAGTTCATGGTTCCGCACATCGAGCATCTTACGTTTTCTTTTCTCATAATATCACCTCTCAAAAACACCGAATAAATACGATTTCGGTCCAGAATCAACACCAAAAAGCTGTTATTCGTGGATTTGATTCGATTATATACCTACTTTATGGCTATTCACTTGTAGCTTTCTCCGAACTTCTCTACAACTATGGCGTCGATGTCAGTGACAAGGGTATCAGCAAATGGGAAAAAGGATACACCACTCCCAGCATCTATCAACTGGTTGCAATCTGTCACGCATTGAACATCAAGGAAGGACCTTCCTACTTTACAAAGGCCTTTCAGAAACCCGCCCTTCTAAATGATATAGGGCAAAAAAAGTTGCCGAGTACGAAATGGACTTGATTGCATCCCGGCGCTACCAGCCAGACGCAGAAGAGCCTGCGAAAATCGACTGCATAATGATGCCAGTATCAGAGTTGCCAGTATCGGCAGGTCTAGGAGCTTTTCTTGAGGGTGAAATGTTCCAGCAGATACAAGTGCCTGCCAGTAGCGTTCCGGCTGGTGCCGAGTTCGGGATATACGTTAGCGGTGATAGTATGGAGCCACGTTATCATAGCGGACAGATCGTATGGGTAAAGCGCTGCGAAGAACTTGAATGCGGAGATATCGGGATATTCGTATATGATGACTGCGGATATCTGAAAAAATACGATGAACATACCCCAGATAAGTCCCAAGCAGAGTTCTTTACCGACAGCTATGGCGTGGTGCATAACCAACCGGTTTTGCTTTCTCTTAACACCAAATATTCGCCGATCCTTATATCTCCTGAGCAAAGATTCGAGGTTGTTGGAAAAGTTTTGAACTAAAAAGATGGGAGGAGTTTTCGTGGATACGATCAAACGTGTTCAGGATTTGATGCAAGCGCGTGATATGAATCTGTGTGTGTTGGCAAAGAAATGCGGAATATCGTATTCCACGATTCAAACCACTGCTCGTCGGGGAGGCCAGTTGAGCGTAGAGACGATTGAAAGAATCTGTCTGGGTTTGGGAATCACACTAAAAGACTTCTTCGATTCCTCATATTTGTAGTAAAAAGCCGCTCACCATGCTGGAAACCAGCACAGTGAGCGGCTTTAATCCTGCTTCTATTTTATCCTTGGGCCATCTCCAGATAAATGTTAAGCTGCATCTGTCTGGCAATCCTATTCGTGATCCTTGGAATCGGCATCAACCTGTGACAGTGCATTTCTCACATCCCTATTTACTTCTTCCAAAGCCTGTCTGATGGGTTTGTTATGGCTCCCCATCGCCGCAGCAGTCCACAGGCGGTTTTGAAAGATAGATCTCCTTCATTTTTATTTTCTGCTTAACGGCAGCAATAAAAAAGACCCCCGCAGCGTGTGATTTGACGCCGCGGGGTTTCTCAATTGTTCGGTTTGTATTGCAGCACCTTCTGGGAGAACGTCCGATCGAAGAACTGGATGAAGGGCCCAAGGCAGAACGCACAGATCAAGGTGCCAAGGCCCACAAGGCCACCCAGCAGCCAGCACAGCAGGGCGCTGAGCGCATCGGTGAAGATGCGGCACCCGAAGTACGGGCAAGGTGTGTAGTCCCGCAGACCGAGGGAAAGGTAATCGTAGGGCGCGATGCCGAGGTCGGCGGTCTGGTAGAGCGAAGCGCCCAGCGCCGTGACCAGCACCGCCGCGATGACCCACGCCAACTGCACCGCCAGCGACGGCGCGTCGCCGAAGTGGGCGTGAATGGGGTCATAGAACGCCGTGACGATGTACCCGATGCAGATGCCGTTGACGAAGGTGCCAAGGCCGATGTACTTGCGCCCGAACCAGAATTCCAGCAGGAAAAACAGGATGTTCGTGCACAGGTTCTGGGTGCCCAGCGAGATGCCGAGCAGCTCCGCCAGCCGCATGTTCAGGGCGCTGATGGAGTCGTTGCCGAGGTGGGACTGCTTGAAAAGCGCAATGCCAAGGGCGATGATGACGATGCCCGCCACCATGCCCACCACCCGCCGGGCAGTCGGTTTGCGCAATGCGGTGCCGTTCATAGGGGATTCTCCTTTAGCGTTTCTTTTCCCCTATTATACGCCTACTTTGGGCGGGAGACAAACTATTTATGGAAAGATACAACGATATACGGGGGATCCGCCTTACCCCTTTAATCTCACCTCAATCCGTTCTTTCTCCAGCCCCTCCCCGATCACGATGAGCACTTCCTGCCCCTTGGGGATAGCGTTTGCCGTCAGGCCGTCGGCGGTGGCGTTCAGCTTCACCCAGCCGTTCTCGTCCTGTACGAAGCCTTTCGCCCGCAGCACATGGCCGCACGCGGGGTCGGTGAAGAGGGCCGGGATATTCTGTTCGAGCTGCTGGCACGAGAGGCCCAGCTCCAAAAAGTAGGCCGAACCAAAGGCCCTATGCGGTTGGCGTTACCCGCTTCTAATTATAGCAAAAGGAGGTTCTTTTTCTACCGTTTCGACGCTACGGCTCTTTTCTTCCACAAGCATAGCTTGTGGTTTTCTATATGAAGAAAGTTGCTGGAGAAAAAAATTCTCCAGCAACTTTGTCTTTGATGAATAAAGGAAATTTTTTGTTTAACTATTCTCACTATTATTTGGTTTAGTGATTTTCTTCTTCTTTGGAGAAACCAGTTTGTGACCGGAATAAATGGACATGCCCATACAAAGCAATGAAGAATAGGCAAAGTATTTATGCGCAGTCATAGATTTTTTGATTCCAGAATAAATGCATCCCAACATACAGAAAAGTGCGCCTAAGGACCAGTATTTATGTGATTTCATGATTTGATACCTCCTTTGATTTAACTGATTCAATCATAACGCTTTTTTACGAAAATGCAAAGAAAATCTTGAAATATAGTTCTATAGAATTAGAACTTGGTTTTGCGATTCTGTATATTTAAGATATCCACAAGTATACTAAATTCAGAACGATTATTCGTTCTGGAGGAGGTGTTACGATGGATTTGAAAGCAGTAGGACAGCGAATCAAATCAGCACGAGAAGCAAAAAATCTCACGCAAGAGGAACTGGCTGCATTAGTAAATTTAAGTCCGACGCATGTGAGTGTAATAGAGAGAGGCTTGAAAGTTACAAAATTGGATACCTTTGTTGCAATTGCAAATGCATTAGATGTTTCTGCAGATACTCTTTTAATTGATGTTGTGGCACATTCAGTTACAGGTGTTACCAATGAACTGACAGAAAAAATTGAAAAACTTCCAATCAAAGAGCAGAAAAAAATCATCAAAGTAATTCACACATTATTGGAAGAGTGATATGACAAACTGGGAAGAGCAAGTAGCTCTTCTTTTTTTGACCATTTATTCAGATTTAAGTTGTAAAGTGTCTTTTCATGATAATAGAAATATGCTAAATTGGTTCTATAGAACAAGTTGTAAATCCAGTTATATATCGGAGGAAAATGAATGAGAGAAAAAACTATTTATGAGAAGATTGCAGAAAAGTACAACACAACACCAGAAGAAGTACGCAGAGAAATGCAGATAGCCATAGATGCAGGATTTGATAATCCTGATCCGGCTGTGCAGGAAGAATGGAAGAAAATGACACTTAAAGGAGACAGACCCACACCGGAAGAAGTAATCAATTACGCAGTAAAAAAACTAAAAGGAAAATAAAAATATGAAGAAAAAGATAATTGCATTGATTTCAGGAGCAGTGATCTTGATAATTGCTGCAGGAAGTATTTATGGGAAATCTGAATCTGGTCATAAGGAAGGTGAACCGGATGTAGTTGGAACATTTTCCGTAAATCGGGATGAAAATTTAACCGTGGTCGCTAACCGGAAAAATATTGAGGATAGAGAAGCGTTTGAAAGAGAGCTTTTGCAGATATACAAGGATGATTCTTTTTATTCGACAAAATTCTCCACAGACAGGGGAT
>ERZ826016.2295-NODE-2295-length-15380-cov-4.571485_pt1 | contig 15380 bp, 13 predicted proteins | sample MGYA00519872_ERZ826016 | MGnify/ENA primary metagenome ERZ826016 (study PRJEB31778, sample SAMEA3449218) | human gut metagenome | biome: human gut; feature: human-associated habitat; material: faeces | place: United Kingdom | collected 2010/2012 ... | reverse complement strand
CGGCAAAAGAAAATGAAGAAATAGACAAAACAGTAAAAGAACTAAATAAATTAAGCAAAGATCCAGATGAAGTTGCAAAGTATGAAGAACGCGAATGGAGTATAATGAGATATAATGTAGAGATGAAAACAAACAGAGAACTAGGAGAAAAAGAAGGCGAAGCACGTGGCTTGAGAATAGGAGAAACACGTGGCTTGAAAATAGGTGAAGAAAATGAAAAAAAGAAAGTAATAAAAAATTTACATGATTTGAATATTCCAATAGAGCAAATAGCCAAAGCAGTTGAATTAACAGAAAAAGAAGTGGAAGAAATACTCAAAATACTTAATTAGTAAATAAACATAATGTAATTAGCAAGTCTTTCTACAAATTTGTTTTGGAAGTAATAGAAGTAACAAAATAGAATTAAAATGAAATTAGTTAGATAAAGTTTAACTGATTTCATTTTTGGTTTTGAAACACATATAGTGATTAAGTATAAAAATATAATATTTAAAATATTACATTTTTATTACATTTACTTAAATTGTTGAATAAAATTTCCCATATTGATATAATTTAACCATACTTATAGACAAAATAGAAAAATATACTAAGGAGAAGGTTAGAATAATTATAAATTCTTAATCTTCTGGTGGAAAGGAACGAGGAAAAATGTTGAAATCAAATGTTAGTTATAGCACAGATAAAGATAGTTTTACAGCTGGTAAAGCATGTGCTGAAAAAGCAGTTGTGGACTTAATAGAAACTAAAGTTGCTTTTGTATTCAGTTCTGTGAAATACAATCAGAATAAATTGCTAGAAGGTGCAAAATCAGTTCTGGGAACGGCTCCAATAATTGGTTGTACATCATCTGGAGCAATAATTGTACCAGCTGGAGTAGTATCATCAGAAAGTGGATTTGCAGGAATGCTTGCAATAGGAGACGATGAAACTGCTGTTGGAGTTGCAGGTTCAGAACGTGGAAAAAATCCAAGAGAAACAGGGAAAAAAGTTGCAAAAGAGGCAATGGCTAAAGTTGGAACAGATAAGGCTCCTGCATATGTATATATGATAGCTTCTCCAGGAGAGGAAGAAGAGTACGTAAAGGGAATTGAAGATGTAGTAGGCTGTGTTCCTGTTTTTGGAGGTAGTGCTGCAGATGATTCTATATCTGGAGATTGGAAAATATTTACGAATGATAAATGCTTTTCTGATGGAGTTGCTGTTGCATTTTTCTACACAAATAAATCAATAAGAAATAAATACACTGGAGCTTACCACGAGACTGTAAACTCTGGAATTGTAACAAAATTGAATGGAAGAAGACAGTTAGTCGAAATAGACGGAAAGCCAGCACTAAATGTGTATGCAAAATGGACTGGCAAAAAGGTGAAGGATTTAGCTGGAATGAATTTGTTATCTGCTTCTGTAACAGAGCCTTTAGGAGTAAAAGATAGATTAGGCTCACTAATTGCAATACGTCACCCAATGATTGGAAATGAAGATTTATCAATGAATGTTGGAAACAACTTGGCAATTAATACAGCAGTAATTCAAATGCAAGCAAGTGTTGATGAATTAATAGAAGCAACTGGAAAAACATTAAAGAATGTAAGAACAAACCTTCCATGCGAAGCTGGAGCATATCTTTTAATACATAGTGGAGAAAGAAAGCTTGGAATAAATGAAAGAATTGAAGAAGTTGCAGAAAGACTAAAGAAAGAAGCAAAAGGTGTTCCATTCTTAACAGTATTTACATTTGGCGAATATGGAACAGAAGACCATGGAGAAAATACTTGTGGAAGATTAATGCTTTCATTTACTGGATTTGGCAAGAATAAATAAAAATAGAATGCTAATAATAAAATTGGAAAAGGAGGAAAATCGATTATAGGCTAAAGGTCTATAAAATTGATTATAAAAAATTATGGCTAATACTAGATTTATATTAAATGAGACTTCATATTTTGGATTTGGAGCTAGAGAAGTTCTACTAGATGAATTAAAAGATAGAGGATATAAAAGAGTATTCTTAGTATCTGATAAATCTCTTGTTGATGCTGGGGTTACAGATAAAGTTATAAATATTCTTGAAGAGGGAAAAGTTAGATATGAATTATATGATGATGTAAAACCAAACCCTTCAATTGATAATGTATTACACGGATATAAAAAGAGCAGATGGTTTAGACCAGACGTTATTCTTGCAGTTGGTGGTGGTTCTAGCATGGATACTGCAAAGGCAATATCTATACTTATGACAAACCCAGATAGAGACGATGTAGTTTCACTAAATGGACCATCAAATACAAAGAAAAAAGGACTTCCAATGATTGCAATGCCAACAACGGCAGGAACTGCAGCAGAAGTTACAATTAACTATGTAATAACAGATGAAGAAAGAGAAGTTAAAATGGTTTGTGTCGATCCACATGACATACCAGTTTTAGCAATAGTTGATACAGAACTTATGGCTTCTATGCCTAAAAAGTTAGCTGCTGCAACTGGAATGGATGCATTAACACATGCAATCGAAGGATATATAACAAAGGCACACAACACAATGTCTCAAATGTTTTCTATGAAAGCAATAGAGTTAATTTATAAAAACTTAGCTAAAGCTGTAAATGACAAAGACCAAAAAGCAATAGATGATGTTGGATTAGGCCAATATATAGCTGGAATGGGATTCTCAAATGTTGGACTTGGAATAGTTCATTCAATGGCACACCAATTAGGAGCTGTTTATGATACTCCACACGGCTTAGCAAATGCAATATTACTTCCAACTGTATTAGAATTTAATGGAGCTGTTTGTGCAGATTTATATAAAGAAATTTTAACACAAGGTATGGGAATAAATGCAATGAAATTTACAGATGAAGAAGCTGTAAAAACACTATGCGAAAAAGTAAGAGATTTATCTGAAGCTGTTGGAATTACTCAAACAGTAAAAGATGTAGGAGCAAAGAAAAAAGACTTTGCAATGCTTGCAGATAAAGCAATGGAAGACCCTTGCAAACCAGGAAATCCAAGAGAAGTAACAAAACAAGACTTTATAGATTTATACGAAAAAGCTTGGTAATCATTTATAACAATTGAAGAAAAATCGCCCAAGAGGGACGCCCCTTTTTGGGCGATTTTGGAATTTAAAAATAAGACAAAGGATAGAACTCCTTTGTCTTGTTTTAGTGTTGCTCTGGTATAAAATAGTCTACTACTCCATAAATTAATGCACCTATCATTGCTGCTATCCAAGATATAGAATACCCAGCCACGAAAAATTGTGTAGCATACAATACAACGGCTGCAAGGACAAACCCTACAAAGCCTTTTCCAAATGCACTTGCATGAAGTCCGGTAAATTTAACAAGCAAGAAATCTATAACAGTTAAAACAACTGCTGCTAGTGCTAAAGCCCAAATATTGTTTATAGTAAATCCTGGTGTAAAAAATGCAGTTATAGCAAGTATTACAGCAGATGTTACAAACCTTAAAATTACTTGCGCAAATGTATTGGAACGAGAGTAATTTTTTGCATCAATATTATTGTTATCCATGATAAAACCTCCTAAAATGAATTTATTTTTAGTATTTACAGAAAAAAATAAATTATTCAAACTGATGAATAAATACAAGAAAATAGCAAAAAATAAAAATGAAACAGAGATCAAATTAATACATAGAATTAACATAATGTAAAAACTATATTGATGATCAGATATATTTGAGCTAAAAATAGAAAAAATCAAATTTTTAAAATATAAAATAAATGGTTTATGGATAAATCCAATGAAAATTCAAATATCTAGTAAGAGGAAAAATTAATGTTAGCAACTTTTATAAGGTCGATTATTATTTATATAATTGTATTAATTGTAATGAGATTAATGGGAAAACGTGAAATAGGGCAGATGCAACCGTTTGAACTTGCAATATCAATAATGATAGCAGACTTGGCATCAATTCCAATGACTGATATTGGAATTCCAATTTCAAATGGAATAATCCCAATTTTAGGTTTACTGGTAATGCATCTAGTAATATCTGTATTGAACATAAAAAGCAGTAAAATAAGAGAATTTATATGTGGAAAACCAACAGTGCTAATAAATAAAGGAAGAATAGATGAGAACCAGATGAGAAAAGAACGTTTTACTTTAAACGAGTTAGAAGAAAAATTAAGAAGCAATAATGTTATGAATATTGGAGATGTAGAATTTGCAATACTAGAAACTAGTGGAGATATTTCTGTAATACAAAAACCTAATAAAAGAACGACTACACCTGAAGACTTTAACATTATGCCAGATTATGAGGGAATGACATATAATCTTGTAATAGATGGTAAAATATTGAATGAAAATTTGAAATTAATAGATAAGAATTATGATTGGCTGAAAAAACAAACGCAAAAATTTCAAATGATACCAGAAGAGGCACTAATTGTAACAATAAATGAAAAAGGAAATATATATTGCCAAAAGAAAGAAAAAGATTAATTTTTTTGTAAACTTGCTATAAGCAAAAAATATTATAAAAATTCGATAAAATCAGAAGAATTTAGGGAAGGAAAAATTATCAATATGAAAAAAGAACTTATTATAGTAATTATAATAGTTATAGCAATAATCATATTAGACACAATAACACATAATTATACAAAAATAAACTTTGCAAAAATAAATGAACAATTGGAACAAATAAAAGAAATTAGTGAAGATATATATATAATGGAAAAAGAACAAGATATTGCTGAAAATACTAGCAAAGAGGGAAAAGAAAATGACAATAAAACTAGTAAACAAGAAAAACTAAAAGAAAAAATAAAAACTATGGAAGAAGACTGGAAAACTATAAATAATAAGACTGCACTTTATATAGAGCACGAAGAATTAGAAAAAGCAAATGTGTCTATGGTAAAATTTAAAAGATATATTCAATTAGAAGAATATACAGAAGCAATTGCAGAATTAGAAAATTGCAAATATATTCTAGACCATATAAGAGATAAAGAAGCAATGCAGATTATTAACTTATTTTAAAAAATCAAATCCAAATTATTAAAAATTGCGGTATGGTGTGCTTAACCAGAGATTCTAAATGATTCTTTAAAAGTCACTTTTACCTTAATTTTTAAAATTTGAATTTGATTACATTACTCTATAAAAGATGATAGTGCTAAAATATTCTAAACAATAAACCAGTAAAAAATATGTATGCATATCTATAAAACTTTGTGTTTGAAAATTGTTTTTTGTTGTATTCGAAAAAGGACTTTAAGGCACTGCGTTTATCAAAAATAGTAATCAAAAAACTCTCTTTATACTTAGGAAAACTTAACAAAGTTACAGGCCACATGTGTTTTACGATTATATCTTTTTCTTTATCATTTAAATTAAATATTTTTTCTGCATTATATAAAGCAATTTGAGGATGAAGAAAAGCATGAAAATGTTTTAAATGCAGTTTCTTTTTAGAACCTCTCCAGTCATACAAAAATAAATCGTGTAGCATTGCACCTCTAGCTGCAGAAACATAATCCCAGCCATATTTTTTGCAAAATAAATATGACCAATAGGCAACTTCTAAACAATGTTCATAACAAGAACAATCGTAGTGTTGCCTAAAATTTTTCATCTGTTTTACAGTAGAATTTTCTAAAATATCTTTTGTTATATTTAAAAATTCAATTATATTATCATAGTTATATGTATGTACACTAACTTTTTTTTCTCTAACTTTTAAAGTTTGCATCTTATGTTATTACCTCTATGTTCATTTCTTAAATTTATTATAAACACAATAAAAGTCTATGTCAATAAAAAAATAAGAGATTAAAATGGTATTTTCTTGCAATATTTTTAAAAATAATACTAGACAAAAACACTTGTTTGTGTTATCATTGGTTCAATGAAGTTTTTATCATTATAGCTATGAAAAAATTTTTGTTATAAATTAAAAATGAATTTGCAAAGCAAGAAATGGAATTACTTATGATTGATTTAAAACAGAGTGTTCAATATATTAAGGGTGTTGGACCGAGTAGGGCAAAGTTATTAAGCCTGCTTGGTGTAAATACTGTTGAAGATTTGATTAATTATTATCCGAGAACGTATGAGGATAGAACAAAAATAAAAAAGATAGAGGAGCTTCAAGATGGAGAAGATGCTCTTATTGAGGCTGTGACGGTAACTGCTGCAACCGTTTTTAAATTAAGAAGAAATATGTCTGTTTCAAAAGTTATGGTGCAGGACGATACTGGTAGATGTTTAATTACGTGGTTTAATCAGGATTATATGAGAAACGTAATTCATGCACATGAAAAATATAGATTTTTTGGAAAAGTTACTAAAAAACTTGGGCAGATAGAAATGGCGTCACCTGTTTTTGATGAGGAAGGAAAAAACAAGAATACAGGTAAAATTGTGCCTGTTTATTCTACTACAAAAGGATTGCCAGACTCAGCAATAAGACAAGCTGTTGAAAATGCACTTTCGATGGTAAATGCAAAATTACAAGAAACATTACCAGAATATATAACTAAAGATTATCATTTAATGGAACTAGATCAAGCAGTAAGAGAAATTCACTTTCCAAGCAAAATGGAAAATTTGGCGAGAGCAAGAAATAGGTTAGTATTCGAAGAATTGCTAACATTTCAACTTGCTTTATTAAGCTTGAAGGAACAATATGATAATGAAATAAGAGGCATAAAATACAGCAAAGATGTACATATGTCAGATGTAATAAACACATTACCATTCAAACTAACAAAAGCTCAACTAAGAGTTCTTGAAGAAATAGACAATGACATGGAATCGGAAAAGCCGATGAATAGGCTTTTACAGGGAGACGTTGGTTCTGGTAAGACCGTAGTTGCAATGATTGCAGCATATAAGGCTGTGAAGAGTGGATATCAAGTTGCAGTAATGGCTCCAACAACAATACTTGCAACACAGCACATAAATAATTTTAATAAAATATTAGAGCCATTTGGAATACGTTGTGGATTACTAGTAAGCAGTCTAACAAAAAAACAGAAAGGCATACTCCTAGAAAAATTAAAAAATGGTGAAATAGACATATTAATTGGAACTCATGCTCTTTTACAAGAAAATGTAGAGTTTAAAAATGTAGGACTAGTAGTAACAGATGAGCAACACAGATTTGGCGTAAAACAAAGAAGTGTAATTGCTGGTAAAGGAAAAAATCCAGATGTACTGGTAATGACTGCAACTCCTATTCCAAGAACACTAGCGATAATAGTATATGGAGATTTGGATATTTCCATAATAGATGAACTGCCACCAAACAGGAAAAAGATTGATACAATAGCAGTAAAAGAAAATATGACAGATAGAATAATTCAGTTTATAAAGAAAAATGTGGACGAAGGTAGACAAGCATACATAGTATGTCCATTCGTGGATGAAAACGAAGAAATGATGGATGTAAAATCTGTAGAAAAACTAGCAGAAAATTATAAGAACGAAGTGTTTAAGGATTATAATGTAGAAATATTACATGGAAAAATGAAACCAAAAGATAAAGAACAAGTAATGCAAGACTTCAAAGAAAATAAAATAAGCATACTAATTTCTACAACTGTAATTGAGGTTGGGGTGGATGTACCAAATGCAAACATAATGGTAATAGAAAATGCTGAAAGATTTGGTTTGGCACAGTTACACCAATTAAGAGGAAGAGTTGGAAGAGGAGAATTTAAGTCATATTGTATACTAAAATATAACAGTAATTCTGCAATAGTAAGAGAAAGAATGAAAACAATGACAACAACAGAAGATGGCTTTAAAATAGCAGAAAAAGACTTAGAACTAAGAGGCTCTGGAGAATTCTTCGGAACAAAACAACATGGACTACCAGAATTCAGAATAGCAAATATATTTGAAGATGTTAAAATACTAAAACTGGTACAAGAACTTGCATTAAAAATAGAAATGAATGATCCAAAACTAGAAAAAGAAGAAAACAAAAAATTAAAGGCATTAGTAAATAGAGTAAGAGAAGAAAGAATAGAATTATAAGAAAATTTCTGAAAACCCTTGCATTTTTTCCATAAAAAGGGTATAATAATATTGACATAAGAAGTACGGCAGAAGAGTGGAAACAAATTCCACTCTTCTACAATGTTATAAGACAACATTTAATATGAATATAGGGAGGTATATCTTGTCTAAAATAGAAGAAAAAGTAGAAGAACTCGTTACAAAGCCAATAAATGAACTTGGTTACAGAGTGTACGATGTTATGTATGTGAAAGAAGGCAAAGACAATTATTTAAGAATATTTATAGATAATGATACTGGAATTAGTTTAGATGATTGCGAAAAGGTAAACAATGCAATTACAGATATGCTAGATGAAGCGGATTATATAAAAGACCAATATTTTCTTGAAATTTCGTCTTCTGGAGTAGAAAGACATATTAGAAAAGATTCGCAGTTGCAAGAACATATTGGAAAAGATATAGATGTGAAATTGTTTAAACCATTAAATAAGCAAAAAGAGCTTGAGGGAAATCTTAAACAATTTGACGAAAAGACCATTACATTAATCATAAATGAAGAAGAAATTACAATAGAAAGAAGTAACATTAGCTCGATGAAAAGGGCTTTTAAATGGGAATAATATAATTGAAAGGAATGATTGGAAAATGAAGAAGAATGTAAAAAAGGTAGAAAACAAAGGAATTGATAGTACAGAACTAATAATGGCACTAGATGAACTTGAAAAAGAAAGAGGAATAAAAAAAGACTATGTTATAGAATCTATAGAAACAGCTTTAGTTACAGCATATAAGAGAAATTTTGATGTTACATCAGATAACGTAAAAATTACTCTAAACCGTGAAACAGGTGAGACACACGTTTATGAAGAACTTAATGTAGTAAACGAAGTTGAAGATTGGGACACACAAATTTCAGTAGAAGATGCTAAGAAAATTGACCCAAGATATAATGAGGGAGATGTTGTTGAAAAAGAATTAATGCCAAAGAACTTTGGTAGAATTGCAGCTCAAACAGCAAAGCAAGTTATAGTACAAAGAATAAGAGAAGCCTCAAGAGAAGTAATATTTAGCGAATTCAACGAGAAAAAAGGCGAAATAGTTTCTGGTATAGTACAAAAAGTTGATAAGAACATTGTAGTATTAGATTTAGGAAAAATTGAAGGTATAATGCCAATTAAAGAGCAAATACCAACAGAACATTACTATGTAAATCAAAAACTAAGAGCATGTGTTGCAAATGTTGAAAAAGGTGCAAAAGGCTCAACACAAATAATAGTTTCAAGAGCAAATAATGATTTCTTAAGAAAATTATTTGAGCTTGAAATTCCAGAAATTTATGAAGGTTTAATCGAAATTAAGAGTATTTCAAGAGACCCAGGAAAGAGATGTAAAGTTGCAGTATATTCTCCAAATGAAAACATAGACCCAGTTGGTTCTTGTGTTGGACAAAAAGGAATTCGTATTCAAAATATAATAAATGAATTAAGCGGAGAAAAAATAGATGTAATAGAATGGAACGAAGATCCATCTACATACATTGCAGAAGCTTTACTTCCAGCAAAAGTTATGGCTGTTGATATTAAAGATGAAGAAAGATTTGCCCAAGTAATAGTTCCAGATGATCAATTATCATTAGCTATTGGTAAAGCAGGACAAAATGCAAGACTTGCAGCTAAATTAACAAACTGGAAAATAGATATAAAGAGTGAATCTCAATTTAGAGAAATGATACAAGAGCTACAAGCAAATGGTAAAGAAAAAGAAGAAACTGCAGATGCAGAAAACGTTGATGAAACAAATGTAGAAGAGACAAACGAAGTAGAAAACGTTGAAACATCAGAAGAAAATAAAGACGAAGAATAAAAGGAAGTGTGATACTTGAAGAAAATACCACAAAGAACTTGCTTAGGTTGCAATGAAGCAAAACCTAAAAATGAATTGATAAGAATTGTAAAACAGAGTGACGGCAAAATATTCGTAGACAAAACAGGAAAGGCTGAAGGACGAGGTGCATATATATGTAATAATGTAGAATGCTTGGAAAAGGCCATAAAGTCAAAGAGATTGAGCAGAAGCTTTGAAACAGAAATAAACAACGAAATTTATGAAAGCTTAAGAGGTGTAATTATTGATAAATAGAGAAAATAAAAAGGAATTAAGCACAAGAATAAATATAGGGGGTGGAATTATTGGGTAAAATAAAAATTCACGAACTAGCAAAAGAAATAGGAATGTCAAGCAAAGATGTACTTGAAAAAGCAAAGTCGCTAGGCATAGATGTAACAAGCCATTTAAGTAATGTGACAGATGAACAAGCAACAGAAATTAGAAATGCATATTCAAAAAATAATAAAAATAATGTGAAAAAGGAAAATAAAGTGGAAAATAAGAAAGAAACAAAAAAAGAAACAAAGAAAGATAACAAAAAAGATACTCCAGTAATTATTAGAAGAGAAGTTATATTAAATGATGAAGAGGATTCTAAGAAAGACAATAAGAAAGCTGAAGAAAGAAAAGATGTAGGTTTTGTAAAAAGAAGAAATAACAATGATTATAATATTGTTTACAGAAATAAACCTAATAAACCTCTTACAGTAAATGAATTATTTGGACTTGGTAAAAAAGAAGAAAAGCCAAAGGCAGATGTAAAAGCCGAAACTGCAAAGAAAGAAGAAGTTAAGAAGGAAGAGAGTACTGCTAAAGCTACTACAACCGAAGTAAAAACAGAAACTGCAAAAGTAGAAAAAGCCGAAACTACAAAGGCTGAAACAGTAAAGGCTGAAACTGTAAAAACAGAAGCTCCAAAGCCAGAAGTTAAAGCAGACGTAAAGCAAGAAGCTGTAAAAGCAGAAGGTTCTAAAACTGAAGTTGTAAAGAATGATAGAACCGAAGCTCATGACAGAAATGACAATTATAGAGGCGAAAATTCTAGAAACGACAACAGAGGCGAGTATTCAAGAAACGATTCTTTCCAAAGAAGAAATAACTTCAATAATGGAAATAGAGAATTTGGAAATAATAATGGTAACAGAGACTTTAGCAATAACAGAAACCAATTCCAAAGAAACAATAACTTCAATAGAAATGATAGATTCCAAAATAATAATCAATCAAGAGATGGTTACAGACAAAATAATCAAAATGGCCAAAATAATAGATTTAATAATGGCAATAATGGTTATAATAAAAATAACCGTGATAATAACGGATTTAACAGAAATAACCGTGATAACAATGGCTTTAACAGAAATAATAATCGTGATAATAATGGCTTTAACAGGAACAACAATGGTGGTTTCAATAGGAGACCATTAGATGAGAAGAGATTAGACAAGAAAATTAACGATATATTAGAGACTGAAATTGTTGAAAAAGAAAGCCAAAGAGATTATTCTACAAAGGCAAGTTTCAAGGCTAAGAGCAATAAATATGATGAAAATAAGCAAAATAAGAATAAGTCTAGAAGATTCAATGGTGAAGAAGAATATGATGAGGGCAAGTTAAAGAATTTAAAACAAGTAGATAAGCTTTCTAACATGTTTGGAGACCAAGAAGGTGGAATGCTTGATTACTACGATTTATCAACAGAACGTGGTAAGAAGGGTAAACGTAAAAACCAGAAAAATACTGAGGAAAGAAATAAGCAAAAAATATTTAAGCTAACAGAAATAACAATTCCAGAGAACATAAGTGTTAAAGACCTAGCAGCAGAGTTAAAGAAAACAAGTGGTGAAGTAATAACAAAGCTTATGGGATTAGGAATAATGGCAACTATAAATCAAGAGCTAGATTTCGATACAGCCTTCTTAGTAGCAGAAGAATTTGGTGTAACAGCCAACAAGAAGGAAGAAGTTAAAGAAGAAGATATATTATTTGACGAGTCAGAAGATAAGGCAGAAGACTTAGTTCAAAGAGCTCCAGTAGTTGTTGTTATGGGACACGTTGACCATGGTAAAACATCACTTCTAGATGCAATTAGAAAGACAAATGTAATAGAAGGCGAAGCCGGAGGAATTACACAACATATTGGTGCATACAAGGTATCAATAAATGGAAGAGAAATTACATTTTTAGATACACCAGGACACGAGGCATTTACAAGTATGCGTGCTAGAGGTGCTCAAATTACAGATGTTGCAATACTTGTTGTTGCAGCAGATGATGGTGTAATGCCACAAACTGTTGAAGCTATAAACCATGCTAAAGCAGCTGGAATTCCAATAATAGTTGCAATAAACAAAATTGATGTACCAGGAGCTAACCCAGAAAAGGTAAAACAAGAATTAATGAAATATGAATTGGTTCCAGAAGAATGGGGTGGAGATACAGTATTTGTAGAAATTTCTGCAAAACAACATATCAACATAGACCAATTACTAGAAATGGTATTATTAGTTTCAGATATGCAAGATTTAAAAGTAAATCCAAATAAACAAGCTAAAGGTGTTGTAATAGAGGCAAGACTAGATAAAGCAAAAGGTCCTATCGCATCTGTATTAGTACAAAGAGGAAGCTTAGACGTTGGAGATACAGTAGTTGTTGGAACATCAATTGGTAGAATTAGGGCAATGAAAGACGATAAAGGAAAACGTGTTAAGTGTGCAGGTCCTTCTACACCAGTAGAAATTATGGGACTTACAAAAGTACCAGAAGCAGGAGAAACTTTCTATGAAGTTAAAGACGAAAAAATGGCTAAACACTTAATAGAAAGAAGAGAAAGAAAAGCAAGAGAAGATGCTATGAATGCATACAACAAAGTAACATTAAGCAATCTATTCGAGCAAATGGAACACGAAAACTTAAAACAATTAAATATAATTGTAAAAGCAGATGTTCAAGGTACAGCAGAAGCATTAAAGCAATCTCTTGAAAAATTATCTGATAACGAAGTTGCAGTAAAAGTAATACACTCAAATGCAGGAGCTATAAATGAATCTGATGTTAACCTAGCAAAAGCTGCAAAGGCTATAATAATTGGATTTAATGTAAGACCAAATGCAACAGCAAAAGAAGTTGCAGAAAAACAAGGAGTAGAAATCAAGTTATATTCTGTAATTTATCAAGCATTAGAAGATGTTGAAGCTGCAATGAATGGTTTACTAGACCCAGTTTACAAAGAAAAAGTAATCGGAAATGTAGAAGTAAGACAAACATTCAAAGTTTCAAATGTTGGAACAATCGCTGGTGGATACGTAAAAGACGGAAAAGTTGAAAGAAATGCCGGAGTAAGAGTAATAAGAGAAGATGTTGTAATACACGAAGGCAAACTTGCATCATTAAAGAGATTTAAAGATGATGTTAAAGAAGTTACAAAAGGATTTGAATGTGGACTTCAAATAGAAAACTATAATGACCTAAAAGAAGGAGATAAAATAGAAGTTTTTATACAAGAGCAAGTAAAACAAGTATAAATAAACATTGATAAAATAAATAATAATTCAAGCAAGCATAAATAATAAGTAAAATAAGCATAATAATATAATAATAAGTAAAACTATAAAAGATACAAAAATATAATATTACGTTCTCCTGCTATAAGAATGGAAAAAATATATAAAGATACTCTATTAAGAGAAAGTTTAGAAGAATATAAAAAAAGAGGATATACAAAACTTGGCTTTGAAAGAGAAATGCTAGTTCTTTATAGTTTCTTAGAAGAACTAGAAAAAAATGATATATTTAAAATATTTGAAAATAAAGAGATACCAAATATGTATATTATACAAGGAAATCAAGATGATATTGCTCCGATAAAAGATACTGAAGAATTTATAGAAGAGCATAAAGAAAATATAAAATTATTCATAATACCTGGTGCTGATCATAGAATGAAAGGACCTGGAGAGTTAGAAAAAGCTATGGAATATAGTAAAAAAATTATTTTGAGGTAGGAAAAAGGTATGATAGATTTACATTTACATACAACTGCGTCTGATGGAGAGTATAATCCAAAAGACGTTATAAAATTGGCAAAAGAGAATGGTGTAGATACCGTTGCAATAGCAGACCATGATACTGTTGCGGGATTAGAAGAAGCTATTGAAGAAGGAAAAAAAATAGGCGTTGAAGTAATATCAGCAGTAGAACTAAATGCTAACGTTGAAAAAGGAAAAATGCATATATTAGGTTATTATATGGATTATAAAGATGCAGAATTTGTGAAAGCGATGGAATTTTTAAGAAAAGATAGAGAAGACCGTAATAACGAATTCATAGATGAATTTCACAAACAAAATGTAAATATTACTTTAGAGCAAGTAAAAAAATATGCAATTGGTAGTATAATAGCAAAACCACACTTTGCAAGAGCACTATATGACAATGGATATATAAAAGATATAGAAGAAGCATATACAAATTATTTTAATGTGCCACCAATGAAAAATATTAAAAGACAATCAATCACTCCTAAACAAGCTATTGAGCTAATAAAAAATGCAGGGGGAATTGCCGTAATTGCACATCCAGTGACTTTGAAACTAGATGATAATGAATTAGACGAAAAAATAAAAGAATTAAAAAGATATGGACTTGATGGTATGGAATGTTATAATAATATTCACACAAAGGAAGATATAGCTAAATTAAAGGAAATTGCAAATAAAAACAATATGCTGATAACAGCAGGAAGTGATTTTCATGGACCAATAACCACTCCAGGAGTAATTATTGGAAGAGGAAAAGATGACAACATTATTGCAGATATTCCGGATATGTTAGAAAAGATGAAAAATAAAAAGGTCGTAATGTGAACTATACTTTTGGGTATGTTCACATTACGACCTTTTTATTTTTCAATATCTTTCACATCTTTATGAGGAGTAGGTTTTAATTCTGGAAATTTATCATATATAATATTTAAAGAAGAGCTAATAACTTCTTCTCTTGATAATGTGGTGGTATCCAATGTTGCTTTTGGACCTTTATAACATTTGTAAAAAGAATCAAATAAAGTATTGTGATTTATAACCCAATCAGCTTTTTGTGCCAAAGATGCATTTCTTTTAATTGCTTCTTCTAAAGAAACTGTTACAGCAAGAAATAAATCTGGAACTAAAGCTTTGGTGTTAAATTCAGGTTTTGATTGTAAACTCTTTACTTCTTCGTGAGTAGCCTTTCCATTTTGCTCATAAAAATAATTCCAAAATCTAAAATCTAATAATCCCCTGTCTACTAATAATAAATCTGGTTTTTTTTGTAAAGCTTCCATAATACCGTTGCAAGCATTTCTACCAACCCATTCGTTATAAGCTAGAGAACCTCTTAAATTATGAGGTGGTAATTTTTCTCCATTAGCTTCATCTAAAAGAATTACACTTTTTCCTTGATTTTTAAATTCAGAGAATAAAGAATTTAAAACTGTTGT
>ERZ826016.2287-NODE-2287-length-15417-cov-10.361216_pt1 | contig 15417 bp, 11 predicted proteins | sample MGYA00519872_ERZ826016 | MGnify/ENA primary metagenome ERZ826016 (study PRJEB31778, sample SAMEA3449218) | human gut metagenome | biome: human gut; feature: human-associated habitat; material: faeces | place: United Kingdom | collected 2010/2012 ... | reverse complement strand
AAAGGACGGCCGCCGGGCTCTTTCTGCCTGAACGCCGTCCTTTTTATTATAGCATCGAGCGGCCCGTTTCAACAAGCCTTATTTTACATGTTTTTTGCGTTTTTGATACATTTTTGCGCGGTTCGCCGGGTTTTGGCACAGTTCTTTTCGCAGATTTTACATGGATTTTACAAACGATTCAGTTTGCCGCAGCTGACGCCATTTCCCGCCGCCGGGCCGGTTTTGCGGCGGGCTGCTCGGCGCGGGTCTTATCGTAGCAATACCGGATGATGGCCTGCCGCCGGACGATGCCGATGAACATGCCCCGGTCGTCCACCACCGGCACAAAGTTCTGGTTCATGGCCGCTTCGATGAGCTGGTCCATACTGGTGCTCACGGTCACGGCCTTGTAATCCCGCTTGTGGGCAAAGCTGGAAATGGGCACGTCCTCGGCGGCTTCCAGGTCCAGGCCATGGTATTTTTTCAGCCCCCAGAGGATATCCCCCTCGGTCAGGGTGCCCACATATTCGCCTTTGCGGTTGAGCACCGGAATGGATGCGTAGCGGTTGTTCTCCCATTTTTCCAAGGTCTGCCGCAGGGTGAAGTCATCGTAGACATACATCAGGTCCTGCTTTGGGGAAAGGAAAAACAAAATGTTCATCATCAGCTCTCCTATCGAAAAACAAATTCTGCCGTTGTGGGCGCAGCGCCCCGTCTCTCTGATTTGATTTTAGCACTTTTTCACAGCGAGTTAAAGGGAATAATCATACTTTTTAGATTTTATTCACAGTCATTTTTCGCTCTTTTTCAAAACATGCGGAAAAACCATGCACTCTGGCGCATTTTGTGCTATACTAAGCAGAAAGGAACTGCCCACCGGGCCTCTGGCACTGCGGCCCTGTTCTCAGGATACCCACTGCGGCGCTCGAAATCGGGTGCAATGGGGCATGTCCGGCACAGGAGTTGCAATTTTCCGCTGTACACCGGGCCGTTAAAGAGGTATAATAAGCGTGTAAGATTCCTTTCCCGGTTCGCCGGGCCAAATCAAATAATCTGATAAAAGGAGCAGAGCGACTATGATCACTTCCCGTTTCCCGCTGGGAGATGTCAGCTTCTCCGCCGAGTATTTTTCGACGCTCGTGGGCGAAGCAACCAAACAATGCTACGGTGTGGCCGCAATGACCCCCCGCGATCTGACCGACAAGGTGCGGAGCATGGTACACGGCGCTGATTTTTCTGCAAAGGGCGTCCGCGTCACCCAGGAAGAGGGCCGTCTCGTGATCGAGCTGCACATCGCCGTCAGCTATGGGCTCAACATTTCGACCGCTGCGCGCAGCATCTCGCACCGCGTCAAGGACGAGGTAGAGCAGGCCACCGGCCTCAAGGTCGCCCGCGTGATCGTCTCCGTGGACGACGTGATTGCCTGATCGGACAAGAGAATAAGGAGAAAATTCAAATGATTTCTGGTAAGATCCTGCGCGACGCGATTATTTCCGGCGCAAACAACATCAACAACCAGCGCTCCCGCGTGGACGAGCTGAACGTCTTCCCCGTCCCGGACGGCGACACCGGCACCAACATGGGCATGACCGTGGGCGCAGCCGTCCGTGAGCTGGAAGCTCTGGACGACAGCTGCACCGTCGGCGAGGCCGCCAAGACCGCTGCCTCCGCCATGCTGCGCGGTGCGCGCGGCAACTCCGGCGTCATCACCAGCCTGCTGTTCCGCGGCTTCTCCAAGGCGCTGGAAGGCAAGAAGGAAGCCGGTGCAGACGACCTCGTTGAGGCTCTGAAGAAGGGCGTTGAGGGCGCTTACAAGGCTGTCATGAAGCCCACCGAGGGCACCATCCTGACCGTTGCCCGCGTGGCCTCCGAAGAAGCAGCTGCCTGCGGCGCCAGCGAAGTCCCCGCTCTGTGGGACGTGGTGCTCGCCGCCGGTCAGAAAGCACTGGAGGACACCCCCAACCTGCTGCCCGTCCTGAAGAAGGCCGGCGTCGTGGATGCCGGCGGCCAGGGCATCATGGTCATCTTCGAGGGCATGGGCAAGGTCTTCCACGGTGAGCCCATCGTCGCAGGCGGCGAGGCTGTCCCCAACAAGGCCAAGCTCTCCACCGAGAACGCCGGCCGCGGCGTCTTCACCGATGACCTGATGAAGGTCGAGGACATCAAGAACGGCTACTGCACCCAGTTCCTCATCAACAAGAATGAGGGTGCCAGCGCCGCCAAGATGCGCGCTTTCGCAGAGTCCAACGGCGACAGCGTCGTCTGCATCGAGGACGATGACGTCATCAACCTGCACGTCCATACCGCCGACCCCGGCAAGATCCTGAGCGAGGCCATCAAGTACGGCTACCTGACCAACTTCAAGATCGAGAACATGCACGAGCAGTTCCTGGCCCGCCAGAAGCAGGGCAAGAGCCTGGAAAAGCAGGCTTCTGCTGAGAAGAAGCCCGACCCGACCTCTGAGTTCATCTACGCTGCTGTGGATCCCAGCCGTGATTATGGCTTTGTGGCAGTTGCTGCGGGCGAGGGCCTGAAGGCCGTCTTCACCGACCTGGCTGCCGACGCCGTCGTCTCCGGCGGTCAGACCATGAACCCCGCCACCGAGGATATCCTCGCCGCCATCCAGAGCGTCCCGGCCAAGACCGTCTTCGTTCTGCCCAACAACAAGAACATCATCATGGCTGCCGAGCAGGCCCAGAAGCTGGCCGACCGTCAGGTCGTCGTTCTGCCCACCCGCACCGTGCCCATGGGCATCACGGCACTGCTGAACTTTGACCCCTCTGCCAATGTTGAGACCAACACCATCAACATGATGGCTGCGGCCGACAAGGTCTCCACCGGCCTCATCACCTACGCCGCCCGCGACAGCGAGTTCGACGGCAAGCGCATCCGGAAAGGCGAGATCATGGCTCTGGAGAACGGCAAGATCGTGGCCACCTCCAATGACCTGACCAAGGCCACCTACCGTCTGGCCCGCAGCATGTGCAAGAAGGACTCCAGCTTCGTCACCATCATCTCCGGCTGCGATGTCTCCGATGAAGATGCCGAAAAGGTCACCGAGATCGTCAAGGCGAAGTGCCCCAACCACGTTGAGGTCAGCCACATCCGCGGCGGTCAGCCCGTTTACTATTATATGATCAGCGTGGAGTAATTTTCACTCCTGCGCTTGTAAGACACAGAACAAGCCCCCTGCATCCATCCCGGATGCAGGGGGCTTTGCAGTTCTTGGAGCCTTTATTTCACGTACATCGCATCATTTTTCGCAAGGAGGTAAACGCAGTATTGATTCATGCTGATTCCCTCCCGCTGCGAATGCTCGGCAAGCGAGCGATGCAGACTGCGCGGAAGCCGCAGTTTGAACTGCCCGGAATATTCCTCCAAGCTATCCGGCTCATGGATCTCGATTCCCTCTTCCAGCGCTGCTTCCAGCCATGTTTTTTTTGCGTCCTGTGCATTTGCGATCGCGCGTTCGACCGTTTCGCCGCAGGTAATGCAGCCCGGCAAGTCCGGATAAGAGACAACAAATCCACCCTCATCCGGGTCCTCCACCAGCTCCATCCGGTAAGGCATCTTCAAATACTCATTCAGCGTCTTCATCGTTCTTCGCCTCACTCTCCACGATCTGCCGTACCATTTCCACGTAAACTTTCTTGATGGGTTCATGTTTTGGGATCGTAATGGGCATACAGCCTGCTTTCCGGAAGGTGTAGTGGCTGCTCCCGCTTCTGGGGGCTGTCATCTCGTAGCCATAGCTTTCCAGCACTTTTCGCAGTTCGTCGAACCGCAAGTCCTTCGATAAAGCACAGATGCGCGCAAGCAGCTTATCCCATTTTGACATTCCGAATCCCCCTGTTCCCATTATATATGGTGTCACATATGGTGTCAAGCATTTTTAGAAGAAACTCACCTGGCTGCTCTCCGGCAGGTCGCCGAGGGCACGACGACCATACCGCCGGGGTGCTGGGCGGGTAGGTGCCGCGTGGGATGGATACGCCTTTTCTTTGGGCAGATAGCTGAACGGTTTCAGCATGTCCTCGGTGGTGCGGTAGATGGCGTCTTTCGGTTCAGCCCTTTTCCATTGTTCTTTTTCAGCGGCTCTTACAGCCACTGTTTCAGCACGTCGTTCAGCTTATTCAGGTCCAGCGGTTTGGCGATATGTTCGTTCATGCCGGTGTTCTTGGCCAGCTGCACGTCCTCGGCGAAGGCGTTCGCCGTCATGGCGATGATGGGCACTTTGCCCCGGCTGCCGGGAAGGGAACGGATCGCCGCCGTTGCTTCGTAGCCGTTCATGACCGGCATCTGGATGTCCATCAGGACGAGTCTGTACCAGTTTTCCGGGGCCGCCGCGACCTTTTCGACGGCGATCTTTCCGTTTTCGGCCGTTTCGACCGTCACACCGGTCATGCCCAGGATCTCGGTCGCGATCTCGCGGTTCAGGTCGTTGTCTTCCACCAGCAGGAGCCGCTTGCCCGTGTAGTCCGTTTTTGCAAAGTCTTCCAGATAATTCCGGGCGTTTTTCTCTTTCTTGCCGGAGGTGAACTGCCGCAGAGTCGCCGTCAGGCGGGAGCGGAACAGCGGTTTTGCCATAAACGCATCCACGCCCGCCGCTCTGGCTTCTTCCTCGATCTCGCTGAACTCGAAGGAGGTCAGGATGATGATCGTGACGTCTTGCCCGACGCATTCCCGAATCCTTCTGGCCGTTTCGATGCCGTCCATCTCCGGCATCTTCCAGTCCAGGATCACCGCAAAATAGTCGCGGGCGGTCTCATGCCGCGCATAGCAGCGCTCCACAGCTTCCTTACCGGTCAGGACCCATTCGCCTGCGATGCCGATCTCCCGCAGGGTCTCGACGGTGCTTTCGCAGCTGGTCTTGTCGTCGTCCACGACCAGCACCGGCAGATCGAACAGCTCTTTTTCCTGCTCTTTCTCGTCTTTCTGCAATTTCAGATAGACCGTGACCGTGATCTTCGTGCCCTTGTTGGGGGCGCTTTCGACCTGAATGTCGCCATTCATCAGGTTGACGATGTTCCGGGTGATGGCCATGCCCAGACCGGTGCCCTGCACCTTGGTCGTCCGGTGATCGTCCGCCCGGCTGAACGGCTCGAACATGATCTTCTGAAATTCCGGCGTCATGCCGATGCCGTTGTCCGCGATGGAAAATTCATAGCAGCCCAGCTCCGAGAAACCATTCGGTTTTTCCTTGATCGTGAAGGTGATGTTTCCTCCATCCGGGGTGTACTTGATGGCGTTGCTCATCAGGTTCACAAAGACCTGCTGGATGCGCAGGCTGTCGCCGCAGACGGCCTCGTGCTCGATGTGCTCCACGTGGACTTCGAGCTGATGGTGGTGCTCGTCGATCGCCGGATTTGTGAGGGTGAGCAGGTTATCGACCAGCTCCGGCAGGCTGAAATCCTCCTCGGCAAGGCTCATTCGCCCGCTCTCGATCCGGGCCATGTCCAGCACTTCGTTGATCAGGCCCAGCAGATGGCGGCTCGACTTGGTGATCTTGCCAAGGCATTCGACGACTTTGTCCTGATTTTCGACGTTGGCCCCCGCAATGGCCGTCAGGCCCACGATGGCGTTCATCGGCGTCCGGATGTCGTGGGACATATTGGAGAGGAAATCCGTCTTGGCGCGGCTTGCGTTCTCGGCCGCGCGGTACGCTTCCTTCAGCGCCTTGTGGGATTCGATCTCGGCCTTTTTCTCCTGCGACACATCCATCGACGCCAGCAGAACTTTGACCAGCTTCGTGCCGTCCCACTCCAGCGGGATGAAAGACGCGATCTTATACGTGTTTTCGTCCAGTGAGCAGTATTCAAATTTGTAGATGTCGTTCTCGCACTGCAAATTCCTGCGGATATTTTCCGGCGAGATGAGCGCATCCAATGCGTCCAGCGATTCCAGTGTCTTATACTTTGCAGCTACATGCTCCACAAAATCATGGTAGGTTCCGGTCGGCGCATATATCATTTCACCTTGCAGGTTATAGAACCGATAGCGGTCATTTTCCAGATCGCAGACGACGAAGCGGTCCAGCAGGCGCACCATGCTCTGGATCAGCAGCTCCATGGATGCGTTGTCCGAAGCCATCTGCATCCGCTGTGCCGTCTCTGCTTTGGACTCTGTGATGTCCCGCAAAAAGATCATCGCATAGTCCGAGTCCCCGATCTCGCCGCGCATGACCACATTGCTGACCCATCGTTCCTCCCCATTCAGAACGATGCGGCACTCCTGACGCAGCTCGGTCTCAAGCCCCTTCAATTTTTCGGTGATGTAGGCGCGGTCGTAGAACTCCGTAACCTTCTGTTTGTCCTGTTCGACCACATAGTTGTCCACAAAGAATTTGACCAGCTCGTCCCATGTCTGGCTCTGCTCAAAGGCCGTCATCAGGGAGGCCTCCACCTTGAAGGTATCGAAGGTGTTCTGTTCCAGATCCACATAATATTCGCAGAGGTTCGCGCTGGTGAAGGCGCGGTGGAACGCTGCCGCCCGCTGCGCCTGCATCCGGCTTTGCTTTTCTTCCTCAATGTTGCAGATGATGCCGGCGATGCGGCTGGCCGTGCCATCCAGACGGCGGATCACTTCTGCCGAGGCCCGGAACCACTGGTATTGGCCGTTTTTCAGCCTCAGCCGGTACTCCACGCTGAACTTTGTGGTGTTGGTCTTGTCGGCCACCGTTTCAAAAAGCAGCGTCATCACCCGGTCTTTGTCCTCCGGGTGCAGAAGGTTCGACCACGCATCCAGCTGGTCCGGGAAATCCAGAGCGTCATGATACCCCAGGATCTGCCGGAAGGCATGGCTCCAGATCGCACGGGCGATCCTGCCCTTTTCATCGCATTCAATGCTCCACGGTGCCGAGTGGATGGACTCATTGACCAGCGCAAGGTCTTCATACGCCCAATTCACCTGCACCGACAGCACCCAGAGCGGCCTGCCGTCCGCGTCCACAGTATCTTCCTTATAAAGACGCACGAAGACCGGTGTTCCATCGGCTGTGAGGATCTGGCCCTCCCCTGCGCCCCGGATCTGACGAAAACGCTCCGGTTCGAGGAAGCTGACATTTTCCCCATAAAACAGGTTCTTCAGCGAACCCTTCGTCTGCTCCATCAGGGACGCATAGCTGTGGTTCAGGTTATGCAGCAGCAGTTCGCTGACCGACAGGATCGGCAGGCCCGCATCATAGTACCCGGTCATGGTCCCGATGCCGCCATTCTGATGGATCGTGTTCTGCATCGCCTGAAGCACGTTCTCTCCCAATTTTTCCGTATCGGATGTATAGATCTCATCCGTAAGTCGGTTGTTGAACTTCATTTTCATCCTCGCATATATTTGAATCTGCCGTACGTTCCAGCCTCGCCAGAGGGCATACAATAACGATTATAGTATACCGCTGTCCCGTCACCCGTTCAAGCCATTTTTTCAATAAGGTAAACAATTCTCCGGTGCCCCGCGCTCCCCCCATTTTTCGGGCAGATTGCAACAAAAGTCCGGAATTTTCCGCAAAGGGCTCCATTTTTCATTGCTTTTTCCTAAAAACACGTTCAGATTCCTTGCAATGCCGTTGTCGGGGTGGTAGAATGGTCTTATATCTCGATCGTGCTGCGCCTTTTTTCCGGCTCTCGAACGGCTTTTTGCCAGAGCGCCGGGCAGGCCGCACGCAGGGGGCGGCGTCATTCCCGTGGGGTGGGCTGTATCATCATGCAAGAGGTCCGGGCCAGCCCGCTGCACTGCGGCGGCTGGCAGCGGGCCGTGAGGAAGAGGAACATAAAAAATGAAGAAGAACATACTGCGCAGCCTGTTTGCCCTGCTGACCGCCCTGGTGATGGCAGTCTGTCTGCTGACCGGCTGCGGCGCAGCGGACACCGAGCCGGTGGAAGCACAGGAAGACGCCGAGACCATTCAGGTGTATCTGTGGACCACCAGCCTGTACGACACCTACGCCCCCTACATCCAGGCCCAACTGCCGGACGTGAACATTGAGTTCATCGTCGGCAACAACGATCTGGATTTTTACAAATTTTTGCAGCAGAACGGCGGTCTGCCGGATATCATCACCTGCTGCCGCTTCTCGCTGCACGATGCAGCGCCCTTGAAGGACAGCCTGATGGATCTTTCCACCACCAACGAGGCGGGTGCCGTCTACAACACCTACCTCAACAGCTTCAAAAATGAGGACGGCAGCGTGAACTGGCTGCCGGTGTGCGCCGACGCCCACGGCTTCGTGGTCAACCGCAGCCTGTTTGCGCAGTACGACATCCCGCTGCCGACCGATTACGCGAGCTTCGTTTCGGCCTGTCAGGCATTTGAGAAGGTGGGCATCCGCGGCTTTACCGCCGATTACGCCTACGATTACACCTGCATGGAAACGCTGCAGGGGCTTTCTGCTGCCGAGCTGACCACGGTGGACGGGCGCAAGTGGCGCACCGCATACAGCGACCCCGCCAACACCACGCGGGTCGGGCTGGACGATACCATCTGGCCGGGTGCCTTCGAGCGGATGGCACAGTTCATTCAGGATACTCACCTTACGGCGGACGACCTTGCGCAGACTTACGATGACGTGATGGACCTGTTCCGGAACGGAGAGGTCGCCATGTACTTTGGCAGCTCTGCCGGCGTGAAGATGTTCCAGGATGAGGGCATCGACACCACCTTCCTGCCCTTCTTCAGCCAGAACGGCGAACAGTGGATCATGACCACTCCCTATTTCCAGGTGGCGCTGAACCGCGACCTGGAGCAGGACACGGCCCGCCGCGAAAAAGCCATGAAGGTGCTGGACGTCATGCTCTCCGAGGAGGCACAGAACCGGATCGTCTCGGAAGGGCAGGCCATTCTGAGCTACAGCCAGGACGTCCCCCTGCGCCTGACCGATACCATGAAGAACGTCCGCTCTGTGGTGGAAGAGAACCACATGTACATCCGCATCGCCTCCAACGATTTCTTTGCCATCTCCCAGGATGTGGTCTCCCAGATGATCGCAGGCAAGCTCACGGCAGCGCAGGCCTATCAGGCGTTCAATGCCCAGCTTCTTGCGGACGAGGAGCCTGCTGCGGACGAGGTCGTGCTGACCTCCGGGAAGGGCTATTCCAACGTGTTCCACAAAGACGGCGGCACTGCCTCCTTCTCCGTCATGGCGAACACCCTGCGCGGCGTTTACGGCACCGATGTGCTGCTTGCCACTGCAAACAGCTTTACCGGCAGCGTGCTGCAGGCTGACTATACCGAAAAGATGGCGGCTTCCATGATCATGCCGAACGGCCTGCGGGCTTACCAGCGCACGATGACCGGCGCGGAACTGAAGGAGACCGTCTGTGCCTTTGTGGAAGGCTGCGAGGGCGGCTTTGTGCCCTTCAACCGCGGCTCCCTGCCGGTGGCCAGCGGCATCGCGCTGAATGTTCAGGAGAACAGCGGCAGCTACACCCTGACCGGCATCACCCGGAACGGACAGCCGCTGCGGGATGACGACACCGTGACCGTGACCTGCCTGGCCACGGCCAGCCAGATGGCAGCGCTGCTTGCGGACGAATGCGGCACATCTGCGGGCGAAGATACATGGGTAAAATATACATGGCGCGATTCTATCTCCGGCGGCGGCGTGGTGCTTGCAGAGCCGGAACACTACATGACGCTGAGGTGAACAGAATGCCAGACGAAAAGCACGAACCCAACCGAAACGGCCATTTCCGGCAAAAATTGTTCTCTGCTGCTGCCATCCTTCTTCTGGTCCTGCTGGCAGTCCGTTTCGGCATTCAGTATCTCTCGTTCGTGTCGCAGACCATCTATCAGGAAAGCACCTCGCATCTGGAAGAAGTGCTGCACAAATCCAATAATATGCTGAAAGAGATGGTGCGCAAGAACGTGAGCTATCTGCACCTGTACAACTGCTTTCTGGAAAGCACCTCGGACGCGGACGCAATTCAGGCGTATATCGAGAAAGCGCAGCAGGACATCGGATTTGTCGACTTCTACTTCCTTTCCTATGACGGCAACTACATGACCGTGAACGGGGAAACAGGCTACCTTGGCTTGCAGACCAATCTGGACGAAAAGCTCGCCGATGGCGAGGATATCGTGATGAACACAGCACTGCCCGGCAAGGCGCAGATGCTTGTGTTCATCTGTCCCGAAACACAGGGCAGCTACCGGGGCTTTGCCTACGATGCCGTTGCCATCTCTTATTATAATGATGCGGTGCTGAAGCTGCTGGACAACTCTGCGTTTCAGGGCAACGCCAGCAACTATGTGATCTACTCGGATGGACGGGTCGTCATCGACAATTCCGTAAACCGCGAGAAAACGATCTACAACTTCATTGCGATGCTGCGCGACTATTCCGACCTTTCCGAGGAGGAGATCCTTACGCTTTCGGATGATTTTTGCGCAGGGCCGCAGCGGAAACCGGAAGGTAACGCTGGGCGACACCTGTTATTATCTGGTCTACGAGGGCACGGCGGTGCAGGGCTGGACGATGCTGGGGCTTGTGCCGGTCAACATCGTCAATGCCAATCTGGACAAGCTGTGGTTCCACACGGCGCAGATCGTAACGGGCATCGCTGCCGGTCTTGCCGCCGCCATCATCCTGCTCATCCTGCGCCGGAACCGCACCACCCTGCACCGGAAGAATACCGAGATCCTGTACCGCGACGAGCTGTTCCAGAAGCTCTCGCTGAACGTGGACGACGTGTTCCTGATGCTGGACGCAGAGACCTCCAAGGTGGATTACGTCAGCCCGAACATCGAGCGCCTGCTGGGCATCCCGTGGAAAGAAGTCCGCCAGGATGTCTTTGTACTGGACAAGCTGCACCCGAAAGACTCCCCGGCGCACGGCAAAAACGTTCTGGAAGGGCTTCTCAGCGGGCAGCAGCGCGAATGGGATCTTGAGTATGAGCATCAAGAGACCGGGGAGCGCCGCTGGTTCCATAACATCGCCATGGGCAGCGAGGTAGAGGGCCGGACGAAGTACATCCTGGTGCTGTCGGACCGCACCGCCGACAAACAGGCGAATCAGGCCCTCTCGGAGGCCGTTGCGGCCGCCGAGACCGCCAACCGAGCCAAGAGCACCTTCCTTTCCAATATGTCCCATGATATCCGCACCCCCATGAATGCCATCATCGGCTTCACCACACTGGCGGTCAGCAACATCGACGACAAGGAACGGGTGAAGGATTACCTCACCAAGACCCTCGCTTCCAGCAACCACCTGCTCTCCCTCATCAACGATGTGCTGGACATGAGCCGCATCGAAAGCGGAAAGATCCATCTGGAAGAGACCGAGGTCAACCTCTCGGATGTGCTGCACGACCTGAAGACCATCGTCAGCGGGCAGATCCACGCAAAGCAGCTGGATCTGTATATGGACGCCATGGATGTGACCGACGAGGACGTCTACTGCGACAAGACCCGGCTGAACCAGGTGCTGCTGAACCTGCTTTCCAACGCCATCAAGTTCACCCCGGCGGGCGGCATGGTCTCGGTGCGGGTGCGGCAGCTTGCAGGCCCGATGCACGGCTGCGGGCAGTATGAGTTCCGCATCAAGGACAACGGCATCGGCATGAGCCCGGAGTTTGCCCAAAAGATCTTTGAGCCCTTTGAGCGGGAGCGCACCTCCACGGTCAGCAAGATCCAGGGCACCGGCCTTGGCATGGCCATCACCAAAAACATCGTGGATATGATGGGCGGCACCATCGAGGTGCAGACAGAGCAGGGCAAGGGCACCGAGTTCATCATCCGTGTGCCGCTGCGCGCGCAGGCGGAACACCGCCCGGTGGAAAAGATCACCGAGCTGGAGGGCCTGAAGGCGCTGGTGGTGGACGACGATTTCAACACCTGCGACAGCATGACCAAGATGCTGGTCAAGGTGGGGATGCGCTCGGAGTGGACCCTCTCCGGCAAGGAGGCCGTGCTGCGCGCACGGCAGTCCATCGAGATGAGCGATGCCTACCATGCCTACATCATCGACTGGCGTCTGCCGGATATGAACGGCATCGAAGTCACCCGCCAGATCCGCAGCCTGAACGACGACACCCCCATCATCATCCTGACCGCCTACGACTGGTCTGACATCGAGGTGGAGGCAAAGGCCGCCGGTGTGACGGCGTTCTGCTCCAAGCCCATGTTCCTCTCCGACCTGCGCGAGACCCTGATGAGCGCCCTCGGCCAGAAACGGACGGACGCCACGCAGGAGCTTCTGCCTGAAAAAGAGGAAAGTTTCAAGGGCCGCACCATCCTGCTGGTGGAGGACAACGAGCTGAACCGCGAGATCGCGCTGGAAATTCTGAGCGAGTACGGCTTCCAGGTCGATACGGCCGAAAACGGCGCGGTGGCGGTGGAAAAAGTCCGCACCAGCGCACCGGGCCGCTACGATCTGGTGCTGATGGATGTGCAGATGCCGGTCATGGACGGCTACACCGCCACCCGGCAGATCCGCGCTTTGGAGGACCCGGCGCTGGCCGGGATCCCCATCCTCGCCATGACGGCCAACGCCTTTGACGAAGACCGCCGCAATGCAATGGCAAGCGGCATGAACGGCTTTTTGTCCAAGCCGATCATCGTCGGCGACCTGGTGCAGGAGCTGCGCAAGATCTTATAAGATGCGCGCTCCCCTTTCCCGCCGTCTTGACAAGCCCGGCGCATCTGGTACAATACAACAAAGGCTCTGCGGCAGCCTCATTCCAGCTTGCGGCCGTACACTCCGGGAAAGGAACTTCATCATGGATTCGAACACCAAACGCTCTCTGCTCGTCACCGTTGTGGGGGTAACACTTTTTGTTGCACTGCTGCGGTTTTCGGATGTGCTCGCCTTTGCGGCACGTCTTGTGGATCTGGTGCTGCCCATACTGGCGGGCGGCATCCTGGCACTTTTCATCAACGTGCCCATGACCGGGCTGGAAAAGCGGCTGAAGCAGCTGTTCCGCAAGGCCGGAAAGCAGCCGCCGGACAAGACCCTTCGTCTCCTCAGCTTTTTCATCACGCTGGTCGGCATCGTGCTGGTGCTGGTGCTTGCGCTGACCCTGCTGGTGCCGGAACTGGTCAAATCGTTCCACAGCCTTTATCTGCAGATCGAGTCGAACATCCCCCGCTGGACCGCCTACCTCAGCGCACAGGACGCCGACATGGGCTGGCTGATGCACTGGCTGGAGGGCATCAACTGGGAGCAGCTGCTCCACAAAGCCGCCGACAGCATCGACAAGGTGCTGGTCAATGCGGTGGGTGCCGTATCCGCCACAGTGAACGTCATCGTGACGGCCTCCTTCGCCCTCATCATCTCCGTCTATCTGTCGCTTGGGACGGAGAGCCTTGGCCGACAGGCCCATACGCTGGTGTGCGCGTATCTGAAGCCCCGCCACGCCGCCGGGCTGCTCCGGTTCTGCCGCCTGTTCCGGCAGTCCTTCGCCAATTTCCTGACCGGCCAGTGCAGCGAGGCGGTGATCCTCGGCGTTCTCATGGCCTTTGCATTCTCCGTTTTCCAGCTTCCCTACGGCAGTCTGGTGGGGATGCTGACCGCCATCTGTGCCATCATCCCCTATGTGGGTGCCCTCATCTCCTGCGTGGTCAGCGTGTTCCTTGTGCTGCTGGTGGACCCGATGCTGGCGGTGCGCTGCCTCATCGTTTACCTCGCGGTGCAGTTCATCGAGAACCAGTTCATCTACCCCCGTGTCGTGGGCAAATCCGTCGGGCTTTCGCCGCTCTACACCCTGATCGCCGCCATGATCGGCGGCAACCTCTTCGGCATCCTCGGCATCATCTTCTTCATCCCGCTGACGGCGGTGGTCATCGAGCTTGTGAAAGAGGACGCCTGCCGACGCCTGCAAACCAACGGGAACCAGACCTGAGACCCCCAGCCCCCGGAATGCGCCCGCCGCGCTCCGGGGGCGTTTTTTGTCGGCCCGGCCCTGTTTGCCGGGTTTCTTTTTTCTTGCCTTTTCCCCCGGTGTGTGCTATACTTTTCCTCGAACTGAATAGAAAACAGCAGGTGCGTTCTGCCCATGCCTCCGGGCAGCGGCAGGAACGTTAAAAGGGAAGCGGGTGCAGATCCCGCACGATCTCGTCACTGTGATAAGGGAGTCTACTGTCCGGGTGCTTTGGGCACCGGCCACTGAACCGTTCGGTCTGGGAAGGCGGCAGCAGGCGTTGAACTTTCAGTCAGGAAACCTGCCCGCTGTTGGTACGGGGGCATCTGCCCCAGATCACGAGGAATTGGTTGTACCAAAAAGCCCGAACCACTGTAAGGGGTCTTTTTGTTTTGCCGTCCCGCAAGCAAAAAGGCCCTTTTTTCGTTGTTCGGGTCCTCTTTCCTGTGCCCTTCTGTTCAGCGCCGCAATGTTTCAGACAGGAAAGGAAGCTCACACATGAAAAAACGCACTCTCCACAAGACGGCGGCCGCCCTGACCGCCCTGGCACTCTGCGCCGGTGTTCTGACCGGCTGCGGCGGGGCCGCAAGTTCCACCGCTGCCTCCAGCACGGCAGGCTCTGCCGCTGCCAGCAGCGAAGTTTCGAGCGAGGAGGCCGACGAATTGGCCGCAAAGAATGTCGCAGACCTGATCGACGCCATTTACGTGCAGGAGCGCACCGATGACACGGACGCCCAGTGCGCTGCCGCCAAGGCTGCCTGGGACGCCCTGACCGATGCCCAGAAGGAGCTGGTGGAAGGCGAAGAGGCCGACCCCGACTACTTTGGCCGTGACACCGGCGATGCCTCCAAGGATGACCCCCGCAACGCGGACGACATCGGTGAGAACGAGCTGCTGGTCGTCAGCTTCGGCACCTCCTTCAACGCCAGCCGCGCCGCCGACATCAAGGGCATCGAGGATGCTCTGCAGGCAGCTTATCCGGACTGGTCTGTCCGCCGCGCCTTCACCGCTCAGATCATCATCAACCATGTCCAGGCCCGCGACGGTGAGAAGATCGACAACATGCAGCAGGCCATGGACCGCGCTGTGGCCAACGGCGTGAAGAATCTGGTCGTCCAGCCCACCCACCTGATGCACGGTGCCGAGTACGACGAGATGATGGAGATGATCGACAGCTACCGCGACAAGTTCGAGTCCGTCGCCGTGGCCGAGCCCCTGCTGGGTGAGGTCGGCGCAGATGCCGCCGTCATCAACTCCGACAAGGAAGCCGTCGCCAAAGCCATCACCGCTGCTGCCGTGAAGGATGCCGGTTTCGACAGCCTGGATGCCGCCGCTGCCGAGAAGACCGCATTCGTCTTCATGGGCCACGGCACCTCGCACACCGCAAAGATCAGCTACAGCCAGATGCAGACCACTATGCAGACCCTCGGCTATGACAATGTCTTCATCGGCACCGTCGAGGGCGAACCGGAGGAGACCGCCTGCGAGAACGTCATCGAGGCCGTCAAGGCTGCCGGTTACACCAAGGTCGTTCTGCGCCCGCTGATGGTCGTTGCCGGTGACCATGCCAACAACGACATGGCCGGTG
>ERZ826016.2276-NODE-2276-length-15452-cov-5.362019_pt1 | contig 15452 bp, 17 predicted proteins | sample MGYA00519872_ERZ826016 | MGnify/ENA primary metagenome ERZ826016 (study PRJEB31778, sample SAMEA3449218) | human gut metagenome | biome: human gut; feature: human-associated habitat; material: faeces | place: United Kingdom | collected 2010/2012 ... | reverse complement strand
TTGGTTTATTCAAGAAAAAATCCGATGAAACAAAAGTCGGCAATGTAGAAGATTTTATATCACTGACCCGGGTTTATTTCCAATCAGTAATTGCTACGAACCTAGGTATCACAAACATTCGTTTTTTACCTGATGTAGCTAACTTCAAACGTCTTTTTAAAGTGCCGACACAAAACGGTAAACTAGGACTTGCCGAAAAAACTACTTCACGCAAAATGTTGATGCAGGATTATGGTCTGAGCGAAGGTTTTTTTAAAGAGATTGATGCATCTGTTAAACGAAACTGTCGCACTCAGAACGATATCCAGTCTTACTTATTTATGTATCAGGGATTCTCCAACGACCTGATGATGTTAATGGGCAACTTGATGCAATGGAAATTCCGTATGCCTTCCATCTTCAAAGGCGCATTACGCAGCATGACCGAAAAAACAGTACATGAGGTTTGCACCAAGACCGTGTGGAAAAAGGACGATGTGCACAAGACCGCTATGACAGTCCGCCAATACAAAGAGCGGTTAGGATACTCGGAACAATGGATGACAGAGTATGTATACAACATAGTCATGCTGGCAAAGAAAGAACCGAAAAAGAAAGGTGACGAACAAGAAAAAGCATAAGCTAAAGTTTTGACAAATAGGCAGAAAAGCGTTTGTTAGCAAAACAAAAAGAAATCTAAAATATTTCATAAGACGAAAGGCGAGGTTTTTATACTCCGCCTTTTTTTGTTATATTTATCAGACCGTTTTTCCCCTCACGGAATATTGAAAGCGCATCCTGCGCCAATCACCGATTATTAATCTCTAAAAAAGAATTGCGTATGAAACAAAAGAAAATGCTTGCACTCACTCCCTCACAACTGAAACAACTTTACCGGCACGAACTCCCCGAACTGACCGGCATCGCTGCCCGAAGCGGAGATGCACAGACTTTCAAAACATATCTGTCGGAGTATATGGCGGGACATCCCCAAGCGGAAAGTGAGGCCGGCAAGCTGATTCGACTTCTGATTGATTATGACGGACAAAAAGTACATGAACTCTCAACGGACAAGCAACTGCCTGTTTCAACCCTCTCCTTACTCTATGATTTCCTCACCGACAAACTGGAAGAATACCTCGAAACTGACCTTTTCATAGATTTATTCCGACAATTCAAACGTCTGCAACACCCCGAACATCCCCTACCCGGCTTCCAACGCGTAAAAGCCTGGAGTGAACGGTGGCCTTCCGGACTGGATGAGGATGTGCAACAACTCCGGGCATACAACAAAGAACGTATCCTGCATGCCCTCATACAGAAAATAGAAAACCGTAAGAATTCTGCTTCACGCTTTCATTTTGCAGAAGGCATCAGCTATGAAGAAAAATTCCGGCTCGTCAGCGAATGGTGGAACGATTTCCGCTTCCACCTTGCAATGGCAGTGAAAAGCCCTACGGAACTGAACCGTTTCCTGGGCAATTCACTTTCCGTGGAAACCATGTATTTATTGTCGCGTGCACGTAAAAAAGGCATGCCGTTCTTCGCCACCCCCTACTACCTTTCCTTATTGAACTGTACCGGAAGCGGCTATAACGACGACTCTTTACGCAGCTATATCCTCTACTCGCCCCAATTGGTGGAGACCTACGGACAAATCCGCGCCTGGGAACGCGAAGACATTGTAGAAGCTGGCAAGCCGAATGCTGCAGGCTGGTTATTGCCCGACGGTCACAATATCCACAGACGCTATCCTGAGGTGGCCATTCTTATCCCCGATACCATGGGGAGAGCCTGCGGCGGACTTTGCGCTTCCTGCCAGCGTATGTACGATTTCCAAAGCAAACGCCTCAACTTTGAATTTGAAGAACTGCATCCCAAAGAAAGCTGGGATAAGAAATTGCGCCGCCTCATGACCTATTTCGAAGAAGACACGCAATTGCGTGACATCCTCATTACCGGCGGCGATGCCCTTATGAGCCAGAACAAAACCTTGCGCAACATATTGGACGCCGTTTACCGTATGGCGGTGCGCAAGCGAAAAGCCAACCAGGAACGCCCGGAAGGTGAGAAATACGCCGAATTGCAACGCATCCGCCTCGGTTCGCGCCTGCCCGCCTATCTACCGATGCGCATCAATGACGAATTAGTGGACATATTGCGTGAATTCAAGGAAAAGGCATCCACGGTCGGCATACGTCAGTTTATCATCCAGACACATTTCCAAACCCCGCTGGAAGTTACTCCCGAAGCAGAGGAAGGCATTCGCAAACTGCTCTCGGCAGGATGGCTCATCACCAACCAGCTGGTGTATAATGTAGCCGCATCCCGCCGGGGGCACACTGCACGCCTGCGACAGGTATTAAATAAACTGGGCATAATCTGTTACTACACATTCTCGGTGAAAGGATTTGAAGAAAATAATGCCGTTTTCACTCCAAACAGCCGCTCCATACAAGAAGAGCAGGAAGAAAAAGCATTCGGAAAACTTACCAAAGAAGATGCCCATAACCTCTCCGTACTGTTGGAACGGACACACGACCCTGCCGCCTGTATCCGCCGTTTTACGAAAGCACATCGCCTGCCATTCCTCGCCACAGACCGGAATGTGCTGAACCTGCCTGCCATCGGAAAAAGCATGACTTTCAAAACGGTAGGAATCACTCCGGAAGGAAAGCGTATCCTTCGTTTCGAACACGACGGTACACGTCGCCATAGTCCTATTATAGACAGTATCGGAGCAGTATACATTGTCGAAAGCAAATCCATAGCCGCCTATCTGCGACAACTGCAAGCCATGGGAGAAGACACGGAAGACTATGCTTCCATCTGGAACTATACGGAAGGAAAAACCGAACCCCGGTTCAGCTTGTACGAATATCCGGATTTCCCTTTCCGGATTACGGAAAAAATGAGTAATCTGGGACTTGAAAGCTGCTGAAAAACTATTTTTGATTAACTTTGTCTTATCATCCGCTAATGTATAAGCAAAATCAATCTTATGGAAATAGAACAGCATCCTTTAGAACCTTTCCTTCCCGGCAATGCACGTTTGCTGATGCTGGGGAGTTTCCCGCCGCAAAGAAAACGCTGGTCCATGGAGTTTTACTACCCGAACTGGAATAATGACATGTGGCGTATTGCAGGTCTTTTATTCTTCAATGATAAAGACCATTTTGCCGACAAATCCCAAAAAGCTTTCCGCAAGGAGCGTATCATCGATTTCCTGAACGAAAAAGGGATAGCCCTGTTCGATACGGCCACTGCCGTAAGGCGGTTGCAAGACAATGCATCCGATAAGTACCTCGAAGTGGTCCGACCCACCGACATATCCGCATTATTGCAACAACTGCCACAGTGCAAAGCGATTGTCACTACGGGACAAAAAGCTACCGATACGCTCTGTGCGCTGTTCTCATTGCAAGAACCTAAAGTCGGCGATTTTACAGAATTCATTTTCGCAGGCCGCCCTATGCGGCTCTACCGCATGCCCTCTTCATCAAGAGCTTATCCGCTGGCTCTAGAAAAAAAAGCGGCAGCCTATCGCATTATGTATCAGGACCTACAAATGTTATAAGCCATTTTTTTAAGAAAATAAAGCAACAAAGAACTTGCAGATTTGAAAGTTTCCATTACCTTTGCAGCCGCAAACACGGGAGTAGCTCAGTTGGTAGAGCACCGGTCTCCAAAACCGGGTGTCGGGAGTTCGAGCCTCTCCTCCCGTGCAACGATAAAAAGCTGTAAGTTAATCACTTGCGGCTTTTTACAGTTTATAGGTCAGACAAAAGCCGGACAAATAAAAAATTGAATTGTCGAACATCATACGTTTTCATACCTGAAAAACGTATAAAAAAAATGTTTTCCAGACAAAGAAAAGGCTCTCCGTTAGCCGCAATAGTTAGCTACACTCTCCCCAAGTTGCATACCGGGAAGAATTGGTATGTAGATTTCACCTGTTATGACCCTGCCGAACAAAAGATGAAGCGGAAAAAGTATATGCTTGACGGTATTGCTAAAGTAACAGAACGCCGGAAAATGGCAGCAGATATTATCACCAGTGTAACACAACGCCTGCGTTCCGGGTGGAACCCATGGGCCGAATTATCTAATTCAAGACAATACGCCAAAGTGGATGACGTGATTAATATATACGTCAAATACCTGAAGAAGCTACATGCCGCCGGAAGTATCAAAGACAGCACACTTACTGATTACAATAAGAGGTTACGCGTGTTGTGCGATTACATGCAAAACCATACCTTACCCATCATGTATATCTACCAGTTCAACTTGTCCTACATCAGCGATTTCCTGGACTACCTTCTACTCGACCGTGATTCGAGTGCCCGTACTCGAAACAATTACAAGATATGGTTATCCTCGTTTTGTTCTTGGCTGGTCGAAAAGCAGTATATGGATGCCAATCCATGTGAACGCATCAAAGCACTCAAAGAAGAGGACAAAAAACGTTCTGCCATATCATCAGAGGACTTGCAACGCATAAACCGATATCTGAGCAAAAACAATCCTTATTTCCTTTTGGTATGCCGGATGGAATACTATACCTTTATTCGCCCGGAAGAATTGACGAACATACGGCTTCGGGACATTAACCTAAAGGAACAGAAAATTTTTATTGCATCAAGCATATCCAAGAACCGCCGTGATGGAATGGTCGGGCTCAACGATGAAATCCTCAAGCAAATGGTTGATTTAAAGATATTCGATAACGATACCAATAGTTACCTTTTCAGTACAGGTTTCAAGCCGGGTAAAAAGAAAATCACGACACGGGTAATCCGGAACCACTTCTATAAGGTCCGTACAGCATTGAAGCTGCCTAAAACATACATGTTTTACAGTCTGAAGGATTCCGGTATCCGTGATTTGGCAAACGCTGCCGGTATAGTAGTTGCCCGCGACCAGGCTCGCCATGCAGATATATCAACCACCAATAAGTATCTACAAGGAAGTTCATTGACAGTACATGAAGAAACTAAGCATTTTGAAGGTCACTTATAAAGAAAGCCCCTATCCTCACGGACAAGAGCCTTCAAAAAAATGTAAAAAAAATGTTTGGTTTTATGTTTTAAGACTTCTCATACAAAACCCAGTAAGGTTGTCCTGCCAGATATTCTACATGATACCCTGCATCACTAAGCTGCTTAGCCAGTTCTGCCGGACGGACAGCAATGATATTGGATATATCGTATACCAGTTCTGCAGAAGTCTTGTAACATTTCTTAGAAGTAGTACCAATAGGCGAATAGTTATGGCCGATAAATTCGGCTATGGCTTTTTGCCTTTCAGCTTGTTCTTTCTTCTGTTCATCCTCTTCCGGATTTTGAGTATTATCATAATATGCCTGAAAGCCTATTTTTCTACGATTGTTCATGGTTCCCCTCCTCTTTTTTTAAAAATTCAGTAAGGAATTGGTTAAGCCGTACCAGTTCCTCATAACTTATTTCATTAATTTCCCCATCACAGTTACGAGCATACAGTTGAAACTTCACAACTTTACTTCCTTCACTACCTGTATCTACTGTCTTGGTAATAAAGAATTCATCATTCATTCCTCACCTCCTTTCTGCTCCAGTACATTAACCTTCTCGCTGAACTGATAAACGGAACGAACCTTGCAAATATCGAGAAAGAATACCGTGTCCGGGCATCCGCCACTTATGACATGGGCCTCAATGCGTATGGTACAGTCACGTCCCAAAGGGGTAGCAGTACATTTCATGCGCTTCAGATTCGAATGTTCGGCATTGATGCGATTGACCACATCACATAATTCATGCTTGAGTGCATCCAGGGAAAGTTCATTCTTGATAAGAACGTCCTTATACTTCTCTACATAGTCAATCACCTTTTTCCATGCCCGGTTCTTCGGTGAATAGGTCTGTAAGTGGTAAACAAAGAACATCATTTGATGCCTCCTTTCTCATTAAAGGTGATGTTTACTGTCCCACCATTAACATAAATGGAAATGGAATTTTCACTACGTGCTGCACGGATACGTTTACGTCCGGAACACAATTCGATACCCAACCGGGCAAACAGTTCTTGGATTTTCTCTGCGGATACATAGCGTCCGTGGACGCTTTGATTTTGTTTTTTCATACTGTTTGATTGTTTCGCTATAGGCAGAAAAACGGCTGCCATTTCCCGTGTCGCGAAACAATCAAACAGTTGTCACTCCGTAGAGCAAAACAAATTGATGGGAAAGGCAGCCGTATGCTTTTGTCAATAAGCAAACTTCTACATATCTTCAGTATGGGCATAAAAAAAGCCCATTATGTCATGAGCATTAACCGCGCTCTGCGTACATGACTAACATGTTTGATTATTTCGCGTCACAAAGATGCGGGTTTCTTTTGAATTGGCAAAAGAAAAGCGGAGATTTTTTATATCCTCGCTTTCTTATTCAATTATTAGTATCCAAATCTTTCTATTTTTTAATAGCCATGCCTGTTATGACTATTTTTTGTGGATTACCGATTGATGAGTCTGTAGTAAAATTAACCTTCAAGTTAATAAGGCCATTGGCACCAACACTCTTCAGTTTGTTTGCCAAATTTCTATATGCTTTTTGAAGGCTTGGTGTCTGATACACTTGTTTATGGTTTGAATTTATATAATATTTTTCTTTGAGGTCCGTAGGTTCTGGTCTTCCATCTTTAGACACCCATCCACCAACTTCTACAGCATAAATACTACCTATCGCTTCGTAATCGAAACTTACAGAATTGGATTCAGTTACGAAGTATCCTTCTTTGGTCAACATGGAATAATCTATCATATCAATTTCTGATTTAGGTGCAGGTAAATTGCTTACACTACAAGCTGATAGAACTAAAAAACAAAATAGTAAACATGAAATTTTCTTTCTCATAATATCTAATTAATGTATATAGCTGTCCAACTGAAATTTAGTCATAGTATAATATGGAGAATCCCTTATCAAAACGCGCCCAAAGGTATTAGTGAAACCTTAATCCGATTTTACGGATTAAGGTTTGAAAAGGGATTCATGTTCGTTTCTCAGTATCAAGATAACTAAGTCACTATATTTTTTTGGAATTATGCAAAAGTGGTAAATAATACAGAAATGGCAAAAGAAAAACGGAGTTTTTTTGTTTCTCCGCTTCAACTTCAATTATTTATCGTATTTTTGTGAAAAAACAATGCCGTTATGTATTTTGTAGATGAAGATATTTCCGTTATAATCAAAGAGGTTGTGTCTTTAAGAAAAGATGTAACCCGGATTAAAAAACATCTCGTAGCCATTCCCATAGCTTTATTAATTGGTCTTTTGTTAGGGCTCCTAATATAAAACAGAACACTCCCCAAACAATATTGAACATATTAAAATAGTTAGAGGCTATGGTTGTTTCCTTTACTTTTGTCTCTAATTGTTGCTCTTTTACTTTTTGTTTCAACCATTTCTCTACCCCAATTTTTGCAGCCTGATGTCCTTCAGGGGTCAACCGGATGTAGACTTCTCCCCATAACTCTGTCAGTTTATAGTTATCTGTCAAAGAATCTTTGACAGAAGCCACGATTATATTACGCCCATATACTCCATATAAATGTTTTGTTAGGGTGCTTGTATCAACTTGTCCTTCATGCTTTAATATAAACTGCAAGGCTTCATTTGCTATTTCTATTTGTTTTTCTGTCATAGTATTAAAATGGCGAATCCCTTATCAAAACGCGCCCAAAGGTATAGCCACACCTTAACCCGGTTTTACGGATTACGTTTTGAAAAGGGATTCATATAGGTAAACGTACAGCTATGTTGTAAGGGCATTGCAAAGATCTAAATAAGTTACTAATTACCAAAAAGAAAAGCGGAACTTTTTAGTGCTCCGCTCTCTTTGTCTTAAATGAAAATTAATGAATTGAGTTTGATGCTCCCGATATTTTAGAGCCGATGTCACGAAGGGCATCGGAAAACAGAGCCAATTCCTGGTCAGTAAAAGCTGCAGGCTTGCCGTTGACAACAGTGCCGTTAATACGTTGATAAAGCCATGATTTATCTTTATTAAAATAATGTTTGGCTATGTATGATAATGAAATTACATCTTGTATTTCAGCCAATTTTTCTTTCATATTAATATCAGTACGCTTGATTTTACGGGACTTTCTACGTTCTGCCATAATCTCACGCATAATTTTTCCTGCCTCTTTTTGCTCTTCTAAAGTAAGAGCTGTATTTAATTCTGCAAAATAGGAATCCGCCTCTCGTTTGCCTTCAGGAGTATCTGACTTCAACATCTTATCAACAAATATTTCTACCTTCTTTCGCAGTTCCATATTATTATTGGTTTTAGTTATACAAAAAAGAGCGATGAAAGATACAGATGATTTTAGGCAGCCTCTCCAATTTGGAGAGGACTGCGTAAATCATTCATTTTGTGTCGAAATATCCAGTAGTTCTTTTGCAAGAGCTACTACTTCTTCCACAAAATCCGTTTCCGAATACCAGTTACCTTTCAATAACTCGTCTTCATACCGGAAGAGAGATCTCATTTCTTCGAGTACCTCGTCTCGGTCCTTTAGACCTTCATCTGAGTCAATCATCGCTTTTGTCATTTAAGACAATGCAAAGATAATCATCTTTTGGTGATTGACAAAGAAAAATAGAATAAAAATCATCTTTCGATTATTTTTTCTTATTCTATCCTATAAAAAGTCCCCTTCAACACCTTATTCAATCCATCTGCATCTATCTCCGCCTCAATCTTCTCACACAAATACTGCTTGTTGCCTATGAGAAATACTTTATTCACATTCGGCAATTTATTAGCCTGAAATTGAATAACATAAGGAATATTCGAATGAAACTTCTTAAGATTGGATAGGTGGTGTCCCATACTATTTGCACAAACGTCATTCAGACTGAGAGAGTAAGGCAAAAAATTCGTAACTTGTGCTTCAGTTTTCTGTTGGTAGTCTGTGAAAGGATAAGCATGACTATAGAGTTTGGTCTGACCGTTGGAAGTCAGGTTCTGTTGGTTTAGTATTCCGGTATTGAAAGCTATTTCCATACGGTCGTTCTTTTGTTGCTTCTCCGGTAACTCAATATCACCGTCAATTGCCTCTTGGATATTGAATCCTTCTCCCTGAGGACTGATTATGAAATCCGGATTATAACTTTTACGATAATAACTGATTAAGGGAATGTTCAAAAACAAGCTGGTATCGGTCCTCACCACATCAAAATTATGTTGCAGTCGCTTCCATGTACCACGGTCATGTTGTACAATCTTGGCTGGGACTATTTTCAGTTCGACATCCGTATCATTAGATTCCGGGTCACGGACAAAGTCTGCATAAAGATTGACTTCACGCAGAATATCGGTTTCATTCTCATTGTAATTGATGTAGTAGCGTTTACCCACGACAAATATTATTTTCTTCCGCTCTTCCTTATTCATACCGTCATAGGCATTTTTCATCTGCTGATAATTGTTGTACTCCATTTTCTTAGCAGCTTTCAACAGATTCCGATCCAGTCGGAAGTAACCATCATCAGAAGTGGAAGGGAGGTCGTAACCGATATTGCCAGAGGTTACATCCTTATCTCCCTTCTCCTCGTTTATTTCAGCAGTAAATTCGTGTAGTAATTCAGTGTAACTGATAATTTCTTTATCAGGATTGGAAAAATAACTGTTCAGTTCAACAAAGCGTACAATTTTGGACTGTTCATCCACCACGGTTATTACACCTAAAAACTTTTCTAACTCGTTAAAAAATTCGGAAATAGTCCAGTGTGGCAATGCCGTTTCAATACGGAATGAGTTTACTGCGCTGCATATATAGATATTCCGCAAGAAATTATTGTCAAAGAAAGTAGTATCAAAAGTATATCCAAAATAGCCAATCAGTTTTTTGATGACTATAAGTAGATATGGTTGGAAACTTCCTACTAAGTAGCTTGAATAGGGATTGAAGTTGGTTGTTCCCTCTTCATACGCAACTGCATTGACCAGATTTTCTTCTTTCGCTTCTTGGTAAAACACAGGCAAGAAAACCCCGTCTACTTCATCTACTGAACCATAGACGGCCCTCATTTCCGATTCCGGTAAAAAGAACTGAAACATCTCCGGCATGGGTGGAACATAGGGACCACCCAATTTCAACTCATCAATGTAAATTTCATCATTTGTCAAAAGATTAAATTCTGCATTACCTGATACAAGCTGTACTTTTACCAATGTATCTTCCACCGACAATAAAACCGCACTGCCATAAAGTAGGCATTTGGCATCAACGATGAGCGTAGCCGGAAGAATGGTCTTTTTTTTCGTTACATCCAAACGATTGATATGCTTAAATATGGCATAATTGGCAGGCATGGGAAGCTCAACATCCATAGAATAATTAGAACTACGGGTAAAATAAGGATTCTCGGATGTAAATGTAAAGCTGAACCCTTCAGGAAGAACAGCCAACCGTCCGTCAATATATAATTCGGTCATAACTTATTACGTGATTTATTGTTATTCAGTTTCTGATATTCTTTTTGAGCCTGGTTAATACCCCGTTTGCCGGTAAGATAAGTTTCAGCCATCAACGGTTCGTCCAAACGGGTCTTTAGTTTGCGAAGTGTACGGGTACATTCTATCAGCATAGCCACCACCGCCGGGTCGTTAGTAGTCGTTGTTGCACTGGCTGCGGGTGTCTTGACCGGTACGGTACGTGTACTCTTTCCGGGACCAGCCACAGCTGCTATATCTTCAGCTGTCAGGTTACCGACATTTCCACTGCGTTGCGCCACATCAATGGCATCGAATATCGGTCGTAAATTGGGGTTGGCCACAGCGAAACGATTGGCAACAAATTCATTTGAATGAACTATGCCCTGCGGTTGGTCCCAACTGCCGGAACCGGTGTAGCCACCGGTATAGAAATTACCAACCAAACCTTTTACTACAGCAAAAGCAGCTTTGATAGCAGCCACCTGCGCAGCAGCTTTGGCAGCACCAATAAAAGAAAGGGGAGCTGTAGCAGCCAAGTTTTTAGCTGTGATTTCTAATATAGAAATTTCTATAACGCGTTCCAAGGCATCCAATGCCATCAGAATGGTTTCTCGCAAAAAGTTTTTCAGTGAAAGTTCACCATTGGCAATCATTTCGCCAATAGTTTCCCCAAAGTCGGAAGCAATATCCGTTACCAAAGATGCATATTGTTTGTGCATTTCCATAGTTTTGTCATACTTTTCTTTTTCTGCATCAGTCTGGACTTCTGCCTGCTCTTTCTGTATTTCCGTACGTTGTTCTTCTGTAAGTTGGTAGTTATGAAGTAAGTCGTCCCAATATCGTTGTCGGATATTATTCACTTCCTGAGCGAAATCCTCTTCAGAGGTAAGATTCTTATAATGGTTAGTTGTGGCTTCTTCTAATTCGATTCGTAACTGTTTCTGCCGTACAGAAAATCGCTCTTTAGCTGTTTTGTCTGCTACTTTTTGCCTGTCTTTTTCGGCTTTTTCATCTTGTTTTTTACAACTTTCATTAAATTTAATTTGTGATTCCAGCATTTTGACCTGTAATTTCTCACGTTCATGTGCTTCCAGTCCAACTACAGCCAGTTTCTCACCCAAAAACTTCTTCTCTAAGTCTATCTGTAAGGCCGTGTATTCTTCACCGGTTTTAATTTCACCTTCCAAATATAACTTTTGTAAATGGGTCATCTGTCGCATGTGCCTTGTTTCAATATCTTCCAAGTCTTTATTCACCCGTTTTTTACGTTCTTCTTCAGATTCGGAACCACCACTACTACCATTTGTACCTTTACCGTTCTTTTCTATTTCTTTCAACCTTTCCAATTCACCAGACAACTGAACAACCGCAGAAGACGCTTTTTTCAACTGTGCATTGTAGGCAATCAATTCTCCGGATGAGAAATATTCAGTATTCGTTGACTTGAGTTTATCCAATACAGTTTTGGCATTATTCAGTTCTTTGGTAACAGTTTCTATAGTGCGTACCTCTTTAACGGGAGAGTACAATTCGTTGTTTATTTGTTCATAGATAGTCATATAACCTTTAAGTGCTTCCTTTGTGTGTGCTATATCAAACTTCAGTTGTTCTACCGCAGCATCATAAGCCGTAAATCCTGTCTGTGCATAAGTAGCCCCTTCACGTGCTTTTTTCTGACCGGATAAAGCTTTGTCCAAAGCCGCCTGATATTCGACAAGTTTTTTGCTTTCCTCCTCGATATGGGTGGATGCCCCTTTCAACATCGCTTCTTTTTGTAACTGCTCTACATATCTGGCTTTGGCATCAGCCGCTTTTTGTGTATTAATGGTTTCCAGGGTTATATCCCCTAAATAATCGGGGGCTATTTTATTGATTTTTTCCATAGCTTCCTTACGTACTTTCATGGCATTATTGTTGTTTTGCGCTACCAGCCACAAAGCATCCAGTTCCTTCCGTTGGTCTGCTGTAGACTTTACAGCTTCTTCTTGCAGCAGGTTAGTAGCTTTCTGTACATTCATATACTCATGGGTACGTCTATACAGATATACGAAAGCTGCTCCACCTGCGAAGAGCGCAGTGGACAACCATCCAACCGGACTCAACCTCATGACCGCCCATGCCGCCCGTATGGATTTTGCAGCAAGATCCACACGTCCCTGAAGCACTTGCATGGCTCCGGCAAAGAGGTAAGTAGATACCCGGACGGTTTTGAGCAATATATTATGACCGGTCATTAACGTACTAAGCCTACGTAGTTGTGTAAAGGAAGTGACAGTATAACCTGAAACTGTATTGATAGCAATACCGTAGGCAAGCTGTAATGCAGTAGCGGTTTTGGTCACAGTATTCCATACTGTAGTGGCAATGGTAGATGCCTTGGTACGTAAAGTATAAATAGCGATGCAGGATGCCACATATAGGATGGTGTCACCCCATTTATTACACCAGTCAATTAGTCCCGGAAGGTATTTTATGACATTGGTCAGCATATTGGTACTCACTGTCAGAGCCGGATTCAGTTTTTCACCCAAATCAATAGCTGCCAGTTTCATTTTATTACGCGCCTGTTCCAATTTTGCCTGTGCCGTATCACTGTTTATTGCCGCCTGTTCATACGCCACATTGGTTCCGGTAACGGCAGCCGTAAAGTCCTTTACCATTTCCGTGTTCTGAAGGATTACGGATGCCGTGTTATAACCTTCTTCCCCGAACATCTTTTTAATGGCGCCTGCATCCATGTTTTTATTCTTCAGGTTCTCCAGGGCCTTATCTAATCCGACAATTTTAGGATTGGTCTCATCGGCTCCTGTCTGAAGAACCAGGAAGAATTTCTTCAATCCCGTTCCGGCCACTTCATCCTTTATGCCTCGATAGGCAAGCGTTTCAATCAATGCAACCGTCTGCTCGATGGGAACATTGGCTGAAGCTGCTGCCGTACCTGCATTCCGGATAGCCTTTGCCTGGCTTGCAATATTGGCGGAACCTGCCTGGGAGCCAGCAGCCAACACATTTGTAAACCGTCCTGCCTGGTCTGCCGCCGCGCCATATTGGTTGAGCGATAAGGTCAGTGAATCCACCGCCTCGTTCAATGTGATATCCTTGGCCGCTGCCTGTAATCTCATGGCTTCTTCAGTTACAGCCTTGAGCGCTTCCTTGTCACCGAGCAATTCCGGCTTGGCCGAACCGACCAACATAAACGCATCAAGAATTTCGGCTGCCGACTGCCGGACACGTAATCCCTCTTTGGTCATGGTTGTGGAGAGAGTCTTGGCCTGTTCCGTCAGCCAGGCAATATTCTCGTCGTCAAGTCCGGTCAATGCCTTCAATCCGGCTTGCGATTCTTCCAACTTGTTGCGTTCATCCCTAATGGCGCGCAAGGCAAGCGTGAATCCAGTCAGAAAACCGATTACAGACAGGATTACTCCACCAAAACGATTGAACCAGTCCACCATGCTGCCGACACTGACAGTTGCTTTCTTGGTTTCAGCGGTAATGCCTTTTATCTCCTGGCGATGCTGTTTGAGTATTCCTTGCAGATGCTGTATTTTCGCCATGGTGCGGTTATACTCTTCAGACCCCAAGGTCATGGTCTTAAGCTGATGCGTCAGCTGTCGGCATTCTTTCTCGATATGATTGACATCATTCACTATCTCCTTGCCGTCAATATAAAGGTAGATGCCTCTTTTTTCTGATTTACTTTTTGCCATTCTTCTGAATCTTTAGTTTATCAAAATCCTTCAGTATCTTTTTGAAAGCCTTGTCTCCGTAGTATTCTCCGGATATATCCGCCAATTCAGTGATGCGCCGGTTTATTACCCCATCAATGAAATCAACCGGTTTACGCAACACGGTAAAATTCCCGACTTGTGTTTCGTATTTCTGTTTCTTTATCTCCGCATGAGAATACCCCTTTTTAATCAACGCTGACTTTATATCCTCGTTTCTCCACTTCCTTTTTTTCCGGTTATACAGATTGTATCCTTTGACAACCACGCCATTGATACGGGTATATCCACGTCCTACGCCATAGTGTACAAATACACCGTATTGTTTGAATTTGAATGCAATGCGGTTTATCTCATCTTCAGTACCCCCTTCGGCATATCTCATTCTCTTTTCCAGACTACGGCTCAGCTCATCCGTCCCCCTGGTTCTAAGTTGGAGAATATTGCTGGAAATGCCTATAATGGAATCCATCCAGGCGTCCACATTCTTTTTAAATTCCGGTGCTGTCACCAGTCTGTTTCGAGTTGTATCTTCTGCCATAAAAAAGCCTTTAGTTTCAGGTGCAAAACTAAAGGCTGAAAAGAGTGGGAAAAAGGACAAGAATTTAATGAACGGAGAACTTAAAATCATTAATACGGTTCAGCCATCCTTTACGGAAAACAACCTGTGAAGAGTCCCTTCTACAGATTTCTTCAACAAATCGGATTCTATCCGCCTTGATGGTTTCAAACAGCTGGCGTTGATTGGCCAGGTTGATACTGGCAACAGTCTGAGGACCTACAATGCCGTCCACCTTGATTTGCAGGAGTTGTTGTACTCTTGTGATACCGGAACGTCCTGAAGCCCATACCCAGTCCACACAAATGTTGGCAATGGACTGATTATGTATAAAATCAGCCTGATATCTGTCCCAATAATACTTCTTGAAAACATGAAAAACATCGTCCGGAGTAATCATACGCAGGTCATCTGCATCAATGTCACCGTCACCATCCTTGTCGTAACCGCATGATTTCCAAGTTGACAAGGTTATTCCCATGTTAGTCTTTCCACCTTTATCGTTCTTGTGGTCACTCCATCCGCCTTCCCATTTGCGGATCATCTTGAATAAAACTTCTGCTTTTGCCATAATCTATAAACTCATTTATTAAAAGATTCTGCAAAGATGTGTATTACAGCGTTATAGTAATAGGACATTAATCCTTAGTTCCGCAAGAACTTAGAAACATCGGTCTGAAAGTGTCATTCGTCAATTCGGAT
>ERZ826016.2275-NODE-2275-length-15453-cov-2.931809_pt1 | contig 15453 bp, 7 predicted proteins | sample MGYA00519872_ERZ826016 | MGnify/ENA primary metagenome ERZ826016 (study PRJEB31778, sample SAMEA3449218) | human gut metagenome | biome: human gut; feature: human-associated habitat; material: faeces | place: United Kingdom | collected 2010/2012 ... | reverse complement strand
CAACGGTCAAGAAGGTATGGAACGACAGCAATGACCAGGACGGAAAACGCCCGGCAGAACTGACCGTGAACCTGATGAACGGAAACACGGTGGTACGGACGGTTACCCTGAATGCTGGAAATAACTGGACAGCGAAAGTGACCGGACTTGCGAAGAAGGCCAACGGAACCGATATCGCATACAGCTGGAGTGAGGGAAGCATGCCGACAGGCTACAGCCTGACTGATACTTCCGTGGATGGAACGGTAACCACCCTGACGAACACCTATGCACCGGAAGAAACAAGCGTAAGTGTAAGGAAGGTATGGGATGACAGCAGCAACCAGGACGGAATCAGACCTGCAAGTGTGACAGTACAGCTTTATGCAGACGGAAAAGCAAACGGAGCCCCGGTAGACCTGAATGCGGCGAATAATTGGAGCCACACCTGGAGCGGACTTGCGAAGAAAGCAAATAAGACCGACATTAAATATACGGTGGACGAAGTGAGCGTACCGGCAGACTACACCAAGACGGTAAGCACAAACGAAGCGAAAACGGAATATGTGATCACCAATACCCATGTGACCGAGACAACAGAAGCAACGGTCAAGAAGGTATGGAACGACAGCAATGACCAGGACGGAAAACGCCCGGCTAAACTGACCGTAAACCTGATGAATGGAAATACAGTAGTGTCTACGGTAACCCTGAGTGAAGAGAACGGCTGGGAAGCAACTGTATCCAACCTGCCAAAGAAGGAAAACGGAACGGTCATCAGCTACAGCTGGAGCGAGGGAAGCATGCCGGAAGGCTACAGCCTTGAAGGAAGTGTGACAAGCGGAACCGTAACCACGCTGACTAATAAATATGCGCCGGAAGAGACCAGTGTAAGCGTAAGAAAAGTATGGACGGACAGTGACAACCAGGACGGAATCCGTCCAGACTCCATCACCGTACAGCTGAAAGCAGACGGTAAAGAGAGCGGAGAGCCGGTAGAGCTGAATGAGGCAAACAACTGGACCCATACCTGGAATGGTCTTGCGAAGAAGGCAAGCGGAACCGAGATTGAGTACAGTGTAGACGAAGTAAGCGTGCCGGGAGGCTATACTAAGACGGTAACAGCCAATGAAAACAAGACGGAGTATACGATCACAAATACCCATGAAACTGAGAAGACAGAAGCAACGGTCAAGAAGGTATGGAATGATAGCAACAACCAGGACGGAACCCGCCCGGTTGAACTGACCGTAAACCTGATGAATGGAAATGCAGTAGTGGATACTGTAACTTTGAAAGAAGCGAATGACTGGAGCGCAACTGTAGGGAATCTGGAAAAGAAGGCTGGTGGAAAAGATATCGAGTACACCTGGACAGAGGGAAGCATGCCAGAAGGCTACAAACTGACCGACACCAGAAAGAACGGAACTGTAACCACTCTGACTAACACCTACGCTCCGGAAAAAGTTTCCATCACTGGAACAAAGACCTGGAACGACGCGAATAATCAAGATGGCAAACGTCCAACCAGCATCAAGATCAGCCTTTTTGCAAATGGAAATGTAGTGAAGAGCCTTGATGTAACAGCAGCAACCAACTGGACGTATAGCTTCACAGACCTGCCGAAGTACGAAGCAGGAACTGAAATCAAGTACACAGTAGGAGAGGAAGCAGTTGCAGATTATGAGACTAAGGTAGAAGGCTACAACATCACCAACACTCATAAACCAGCAACCCTCGACATCACCGGAACCAAAACCTGGAACGATTCCAACAATCAGGATGGCAAACGTCCAAAGAGCATCACCGTCAACCTTCTTGCAAATGGCATAATTACAGACACCAAGACCGTAACAGCTGACGATAACTGGACCTACAGCTTCACCGATCTGCCGAAATATGCAAATGGTCAGGAAATTACCTACACGGTAAGCGAGCTTACCGTACCTGGTTATACAACAACTATTGATGATAATTACAACATCACCAACAGCTACACCCCAGGTGAGACCAGCGCGTCTGTAACCAAGATCTGGGATGATGCTGACAACCAGGATGGCATTCGTCCAGAGAGCATTACCGTAGCTCTCCTTGCAAATGGAACGCCAACTAACAAAACTGTTACTCTTACTGCTGCGAACAACTGGACACAGACGATAACTGGTCTTCCGGAAAAAGCAGATGGAGAGTATATCACCTACACCTGGACCGAAGTTGATGTCCCAGAAGGCTACAGCCTGACAGGAACTTCCAAGAATGAAACGGTAACAACTCTGACCAACACTCATACTCCAGAGCTTACTTCCATCACCGGAACCAAGACCTGGAAAGATGCAGATAATCAGGATGGAAAACGTCCAGAGAGCATTACCGTAAACCTTTTTGCAGACGGAACTAAGCTTAAGAGCCAGAGTGTAAGTGCTGATGCAGACGGAAACTGGAGCTACAGCTTCGTAAACCTTCCGAAATATGCAAAAGGTAAAGAAATCACTTACACCGTAACCGAGGATGCAGTCGATGGCTACACAACCGAGAGTGATGGCTATAATTTCATTAACACTCATCAGCCAGAGACCACCGAGATTACCGGAACCAAGACCTGGAACGATGCAAACAACCAGGATGGCAAGCGTCCGGAAAGCATCACTGTAATCCTTCTTGCAAATGGCACAGAGAAAACTCGCCAGGCCGTAACTGCAGACGAAGCAGGAAACTGGACTTACACCTTCAAAGATCTGCCGAAATATGCAAATGGCCAGGAAATCACCTACACCGTAGCTGAGGAGGAAGTAACTGATTACACTACAACCTACGATGGCAGCAACATCACCAACAGCTACACTCCAGGAAAGACCAGTGCAACAGTAACCAAGATCTGGAACGACGCTGAAAATCAGGATGGAAAACGTCCGGAGAGCATTACCGTAAGTCTTCTTGCAGACGGTAAAGAAACCGGAAAGACCGTTACCCTGAGCGTCGAGAACAATTGGAAACAGACTATATCTGACCTTCCGGAAAAAGCAGACGGAAAAGCAATCGAGTACACCTGGACAGAGGAAACTCTCCCAGAAGGTTACGAACTTACCGACAACAGCAAGAACGGAACTGTAACCACTCTGACTAACACCTACGCTCCAGAAACAACTTCCATCACCGTAACCAAGACCTGGGATGACGCAGACAATCAGGATGGCAAGCGTCCAGAGAGCATTATCGTCAACCTTCTTGCAAACGGAGAGATCGTAGCAAGCCAGACTGTAAAAGCAGACGAAGCAGGAAACTGGACCTACACCTTTAAAGACCTGCCGAAATATGCAAATGGCAAGGAAATTACCTACACCGTAACCGAGGAAGCAGTGGAAGGTTATGAAACAAGTGTAGACGGATTTAACATCACCAACACTTACACAACCGAGACAACTGAGGTGAAGGGCTCCAAGACCTGGAACGATGCGGACAATCAGGATGGAAAACGTCCGGAGAGCATCACTGTAAGACTTCTTGCAAACGGCGAGGAGAAAGACAGCCAGACCGTAACCGCAGACGAAAATGGAAACTGGACCTACAGCTTCGAAAAACTGCCGAAATATGAGGCTGGAAAAGAAATTGTATACACGGTAACCGAGGATGCAGTTGCAGATTACACAACAGAGATCACCGGCTACGATATCACCAATAGCTATGCACCAGGAAAGACCAGCGTCACAGTTACCAAGTCATGGGCTGATAACGATGACCGCGGCGGTCACAGACCGAAGGAAATCAAGGTTCAGCTGAAAGCCGATGGAGAAAACAGCGGCGAGGAAATTACCCTGAACGCAGAGAACAAGTGGACTTACACCTGGTCCGAACTTGATGAGAAGAAGTCTGGAAAGGATATTGTCTACACAGTAGAAGAAATTGGCAAAACAGCTGGCTATATTTCCACAGTAACAGGAAATGCCACAGAAGGATTTATCATTACCAATACAATCACATCTGTTAAGATCAGCAAAGTGGATATTACCGACCAGAAAGAACTGGCAGGTGCTCATATCCAGATCCTTGACAAAGATGGAAATGTAGTAGACGAGTGGGATTCCATCTGGGAATCTCATGAAGTAACAGGTCTTAAGACCGGTGAGAAATATACCCTTCGCGAGACCGTAGCGCCAGATGGCTATACTATTACAGCTGACACAGTCTTTAGCTTGAAGGAGGATGGAACTCTTGACAAAGATAATACCAGCACAACCATCTCAGCGGATGGAACCCTTCTGGTAGAAGACAGCAGAACTTCTGTAAAAGTAAGCAAAGTAGATATTTCCGATGGGAAAGAGCTGGAAGGTGCTCACATCCAGATCATTGACCAGGATGGAAACGTAGTAGACGAGTGGGATTCCACCAAGGAAGCTCATGTTACCGAGAAACTGAAAACCGGTAAGATTTACACTCTTCGTGAGACTGTAGCTCCAGACGGATATTTACTTACAAGCGACACTACTTTTGTTCTGAAAGAAGACGGAACAGTAGATGCAGAAAAAACAACAGCTGTTTCCAAGGATGGTGTTTTACTTGTACAGGATAAACTGGCAACCTCAGCATCTATTGCAGTAACCAAGAAACTTACCTATATTGGTGAAAATCTGGCAGCAAGAGATCAGACCTTCTATGTAGCCCTGTATTCTGATAAAGAATGCACTCAGAGAGTTTCTGATGTGAAAGCTCTTGTGTTCAAGAATGCAGATGCTTCCACCGTAGTATTCTCAGAGAATATTAAGGCAGGCAAGACATACTACATTGCAGAGTGTACACAGGATGGAACTTCTCAGACGATCGGCGCTCTTGCAGATGGAACCGTCTATGAAGCTGTATTTGGCAATGGTAACTCCACAACAGTAACCGAAGCCAATGGAACAACAACCGTTTCCTTTGAAAACGTGTTCAGCAGCTTCCCGCCAGATGGATTCTACAAACAGGGTCAGCTGACAATTACCAAGAAGGTTCTTGGTGCAGATGGAGGCACCAGAAACAGCAACGAGGTATTCTATGCAGGTATCTTTGATGATGCAGCTCATACACAGCTTTCCCAGCAGGTTGAGCAGAACATTATCAAGCTTGATATGGACGGTGGCTATGAAGTAAGTGAGATCATCAATGTTGGTCTTGCCCAGTCAGGAGCAAAGGTAACCCTGTATGTAACGGAAACTGATTCCAACGGAAAACCAATTGCAGGCTCCGAAGGCTTTGGATATAAAGTTACCGTAAGTGCAGATTCTGTTATATTTGATGAAACGAATATGACAGCAGAAGTTGTCATCACCAACCAGGAAGAAAGCACAGTAACAGAAACACCAACACCTACTCCTTCTTCCGATGGTGGAAATAGCGGTGGCTCCGAAAATCATTCCGGCGGCTACGGCGGTAGCAAATCACCGAAGACCGGAGATGATACCCCGATCGGAACTTATCTGATGCTTCTTCTTGCAGCTGCAATGCTTGCAGCCGAGACTGAAAGACGCCGCAGAAGAAACAAAAGACAGTAAAGCAAAACAAAGTTTCTGATCAGATTGGAACCATAACAAAGCAAGTACAAATGAAGGCGGTCCGCACACAAAGCGGATCGCCTTTTTGCAGATTCACTTTAGCTTCCTGCTCAATTAAGGAAAACTACAGAACAGCCCTGTGGTTCTGGTTTTGCAAAAAAGTAAAAAAACTTTCCTGAAAAGTGGAAAAACATCCCGAAGAAAGAGTTGACGAAACAGCCCTACTGGTATAATGAAGTCAAATTAAAGGATATTACATTTGGGAATGACTTTATAGATTTCAGGAGGTTTCCATTATGAGAAAGAATACATTAAAAAAAGCAATGGCAGTTATGATTTCAGCGACAATGCTGGTGACAGGATATACAGTAGTTTCCGCAGAAGGATTTACAGATGCGGAGGCACTTGCAGAGATGGATGCTTTTACTACAGGTAATGAAGCTGTATATGTGGAAGAAGTTCAGCCGGAAGCTGCACAGACTGAGGAGGTTCAGCCAGAGCAGACTCAGACAGAGGTTCAGCCGGAGGTTGCACAGACCGAGGAAGTTCAGGCAGAAGAATCTCAGGATGAGTTCCAGACCGGGGAATCTGCTGAAGAAGCCGCTTTTGTTGATGGATTCACAGATAGCTCTGCAGAAGCTGATCCAGCTGAGTTTACCGATGGAACCGGTGAAGTTGGAGATGCAGTAGAAACTACCGTAGATTCCGATTTCCGTTTCGAGAACGAAGAAGTCATTATCACTGCAAAAGTGTTTGATGAGACAGCTCTTCCAGAAAACGCTGAAATGAACGCTGTAAAGCTTGAAGCTGGCAGTGAGAAATATGAAGAAGCAAAACAGGCTTCCATCAGAGACCTTGGAACAACAGAAGACGACGAGTACACTTTCTACGACGTAACCTTCATCGCAGATGGTGTTGAGATCGAAGTTCCAGACGAAGCAGTCGTAATTAATATGGAATTCAAAAATGTTGCATCAGAGGAAAACGAAACCCAGAGCGCCCTCCACATCCAGGAGACAGAAGCTGGCGTAGTTGCCCAGGACGTAACCGCACAGTCCGCAGACGGAACACTGAAATCCGTAGGATTTAACTTCTAAAATTCAATAACCGCAAGCAGATACAGGACTTTCTGAGAAATCGGAAAGTCCTTTTTTGTATAATCAAAATTTCATCTATGCTGCTCCCGCCACGCCCGCGGTGAAACCCCATACACATTTTTAAAAGCCCGGGAGAAGTGGAGGGCGTTTTCGTAGCCTACGGCAGAGCCGATATCTCCTATAGATAATGTGGTCAGCTTCAGCAATTCCGCCGCTTTTGTCATGCGGTAATGAATGAGAAATTCCTGTGGAGAGCGTCCTGTGCTGGTGCGGAAAATTCGTCCCAGATAGCTTCTGTTAATACCGCATACAGCTGCCACATCCTCAATAGAAATATCATTCTGGAAGTTCTGTTCGATATAATTTATTGCCTCTTTTATATAATAATCACTCATTTTACTGGTGGCGGCAGGCTGCGGTCTGGCAACAGATTGCGCAAGCAGATCCGCAAAAAGATAGAAATGTCCCATCAGATGAAAAGGAGATTGCTCTGAATTCTGAGAAATGTAAATCAGTTCATCCGCCATCTTTTTTCGTGCCTCCCTGGAGTGGGCCATATAGACTGGCGCATCCTTGGAAAAGCCACAAACGTTGAGGATTTCTGTGGTACGCAGCCCGTCAAACTCCACCCAGACGTATTCCCATGGCACCTGAATATCTGCCACATAAGTGGTGATCTGTCCTGGAAAAATCATAAATCCCTGTCCGCTCCGAACCTGATAATTTACATTCTGCCCCTTGGAATTCGTGGCCATCAGGGTGCCTGTTCCGGAAAGAACATAGTGAAAAAGATAGTGATTCCGCGTTGCCGGACCAAATAAATGTCCGGGAGTACACTTCTCATGTCCATATTGGTAAAGGCATAGATCAATGAAAGTTTCGCTCGGAAAAATGTGAAAGTTGTTATCCATATCCGGAATCCTCCTGTTACATTTGCTGACAATATATCATAATGCGATAATATATTTCATTATACCATAAAAAACCATCATAAAGGCATAAAATAAGAAAAATTAAGCTATTTAAGTGTTGATTTTGGTATGCTATACTTAACACATCATAGAAAAAGGAGGCCCCACTCATGGCAATTACCTTCAACGAAACAACCCGGATCTTTACCCTCACCACTGCCCACACTACCTATCAGATGCAGGCGGATGCTCAAGGGTACCTTTTGCACCTGTATTATGGTGCCAGAACTGCAGGAGAAATGGACTATCTTCTGAATTATGGAGACCGTGGCTTTTCTGGAAATCCGAATTCAGCAGGCAGCGACAGAACCTATTCTCTGGATGCATTGCCACAGGAATATCCATCACTTGGCACAGGAGATTTCCGAAATTATGCGTTAAATATAGAGAATGCAGATGGTTCCCAGTGCTGCAATCCGGTTTACATAACACATGAAATTGCGGCTGGAAAATACACTCTGAAAGGTCTTCCATTCGTCCGTGCAGAAGAAAATGAAGCGGAAACTTTGAAGATTATACTGGAAGATCCTGTTACAAAAGTAGAGCTTCATCTGCTCTACGGAGTACTGGAAAAAGAAGATATTATCACCAGAAGTGTGATAATTAAGAATGCTGGAAAAGCCCCTGTAACAGTAAAAAAAGCCCAGTCTGCATGCCTGGATTTCCTTCACGGAGACTATGATCTGATCAAATTTTATGGCAGACATGCTATGGAAAGAAACATGGAAAGAATGCCGGTTTCCCATGAAAGCACCCGAATTGGCAGCCGCCGTGGAACCTCCAGCCACCAGTATAATCCAGGGGTAATCCTTGCAGGAAAAAACACAAATGAAGACAGCGGAAGCTGCTACGGAATGCTGTTTGTATACAGTGGAAACTTCCTTGTAGAAGCAGAAAAGGACCAGTATGATCAGACCAGAATCCAGATGGGTCTGACTGATGAACTGTTTGCATATTCCCTGGAAGCCGGAGCTGAATTTACCGCGCCAGAGGTTATTTTATCCTACACAAACAAAGGTCTTTCCAGGCTTTCCCAGCAGTACCATCACTGCATTATGAATCATATCTGCCAGGGAAAATACGTCCATGCAAATCGTCCTGTCCTGATCAACAGCTGGGAAGCCGCATATTTTGATTTCACCGGAGACACCATCGTAGAGCTTGCAAAGGAGGCAAAAGCGCTTGGAATCGATATGGTGGTTATGGATGATGGATGGTTCGGAAAGCGAAATGACGACAATTCTTCTCTCGGCGACTGGTATGTGAACGAGGAAAAATTAGGCGGAACTCTGACGAAATTAATCGAAAGAGTAAACGCAGAAGGCGTGAAATTCGGTATCTGGATTGAGCCTGAAATGGTCAGTGAGGACAGTGATCTTTACAGGGAACATCCGGACTGGGCAATCACAATTCCAGGCCGCAAGCCTGTCCGTTCCAGAAACCAGCTGGTCCTTGATTTTTCCAGAAAAGAAGTACGTGATGAGATATTTAAACGCATCTGCGCAGTTCTGGATCAGGGAAATGTGGAGTACATTAAATGGGATATGAACCGCAGCCTGGCAGATATTTATGCACCAAACGTGACCTATGATTATGTTCTTGGGGTGTACGATTTCCTGGAAAAACTTACGAACCGTTATCCGGATATTCTTATTGAAGGCTGCAGCGGAGGCGGCGGAAGATTTGATGCCGGAATGCTGTATTATACGCCTCAGATCTGGTGCAGTGACAACACAGATGCTATTAATCGTACACGGATTCAATATGGAACCTCCTTCTTTTATCCGGTAGCAGCAATGGGTTCACATGTGTCAGCAGTGCCAAACCATCAGACCGGAAGAGTGACCAGTATGCATACAAGAGGCGTTGCAGCTATGTCTGGAACCTTTGGCTATGAACTGAATCCCGCACTTTTAAATGCAAAGGAAAAAGCAGAAATCCGTGCCCAGCTTGCCCAATACAGGGAGTATCAGGAATTGATCCGTGAAGGAGATTATTACCGTCTTTCCAATCCTTTCCAGGATAATTTTGCGGCCTGGATGGTGGTATCAGATGACAGATCCAAGGCACTGGTAAGTGTGATAAGACTTACAGCAGAGGCCAATCCGTCGGCAGCATACGTTACCTTAAAAGGAATGGAAGAGGATGCTTTTTATCGGGAAAAAACTACCGGAAAAGTATATCCGGGAGCTGCACTTATGGAGGCTGGAATACTGCTTCCTGCTGCGGTGAGCGAATATGAAGCATACCAGATAGAACTAGAGCGTGTTTGAAAAATCAATGATTATGTTTTCATAGCCGTTAAGTTAATTTTATCTTTTTTTGTGAAGAAAAAAGGAGAAAAAGTTTATAAACTGGAAAGATTGTTTTTTTATATGTTCTGAGATATACTTGCAGTATTCGTAGACGGAACAGGGTGTGATTGCAATGGTTTCAATGATTCCTTTCGGGCTTCTTGCCGGGGTTGTGGGGGGACGGGAGGTTCGGATTACAGAGATTGATGAGAGTGGATTTTGTTTTCGGACAATAGAAGAAAATATCTCTGATTCAGAAGCTTTGAAGGTGTGCTTTTATGACATAAAGAATGGGTGTTATCGTGAATTGGAAATTCCAGAATACGATATACAAAGGTTTGATATGGTGGACGCAGAACTCTCCGGATTTTATGTGAAATATAAGGTGACGGTGAAGCAGAAAGCGTATGCGGAGGCGGTTCAGAGGCTTCTTTATCAGTATAATCACTACATTCATCTGAAGCTGGAAGAGGACGACAGCGCGTTGGCGAAAAGCCTGACAGGGTATCCGGGGGAACTGGATGAGGTCAAGCGTGGCAGTCTGGAAGAGCAGGTGGGAATATGGCGGAGAGAGCTTACGCCAGATGGATTGGAGTCCGCTTATAATGGGAAACGTATAGATTTAACTGATAATTGTTCTCAGTACGGAACTGGCTTTAAGCCTGGGTATAAGTGCCAGGTACCGCTTGAATCAGGTGTTACGGAGCTGGCGCTGGAGATAGATCGCCCGGAACTGTATCTGGCATATTTAAGAAGCTCCCTGACAGAATTTTCCAAAAAGTATGCCGGAAAATGTATCGGTATCTGCGGCAGCATTATTCTGGAACATAGAGTACCGGATCACGTTTATATTGGAAATCAGTTCTGTCATCTTCTGTTTCCGGAACGTAAATTGTTGTTTGAAATAATAGAAAAAGCAGCGGCAGAACAGGTGGAAATCACACTTGTTTTTTCTTATATCCGGGAATATATGCTGGATTATATAACAGAATTGCTTGATGAAATTAACCGGTGGTGTGAAGAAAAAAGGCAGTCTGTAGAGATTGTTGTAAATGACTGGGGAATGGCTTCTTTAGTAAAAAAAAGCAGAAGGAATCTGATTTCCAGCCTTGGAATTTTGTTAAATAAACGCAGAAAAGACCCTCGGATTCCGTTCAAAAAAGGAGAACAGAAATGGTTTGAGAGGAACAGCCTGAATGCTGGATTTTACCGTAATTTTCTGGAAAGAGAATATGGAATCCAACGCTTTGAATGGGAATCCTGCGGTTACGAACAGCAGATTCCACCTGGAAAAAACAGCTTGCATATTCCGTTCTATCAGACCAATACATCACAGTATTGTCCTCTTGGTGCAGTATGTGAAACTGGCGAGAGAGGAGGACAAAAGCTTGCAAAAAAATGCCCGGGATATTGTGCGGAATATGCACTTTTATACCCGGAACATTTGCATATGATGGGGCGGTATAATTCGTTGTTTGGGATTGATATGAGAATATTGAAAGAGGAAGAAATACTGGAGAATTATATCCAAAACGGTGTGGACCGGGTTGTAATAAGAGCATGGTAATGCCACCGGCAGGTGACATACCCGTGTTGAGGCAGATGCGATATTTTATTCAGGATGAAGTACATGGCTGCTCAAGGCTGGAATTTATGGAGATAAGTGATGAAAATAGTAGCAGGATTAGGCTCAATAGATGAATATATAAAGTTCGCGGAGGCTGGTGCAGATGAATTTTTCTGTGGTTATGTTCCTTATTCCTGGTCCCAAAAATACGGAACGGTACTGCCCTTAAACCGCAGGGAAGTACTTTGTTATAACGTACAGCTTGGCGCATTCAGTGAGCTGGAAATCCTGTCTGGGATGATGAAAAAGTACGAAAAACCAGTCCATCTTACCTTCAATTCCCTGTATTATATCCCGGAACAATATCCAGAAATTGCCGGGATTATAAGCCAGTGTATGAAAATCGGTTTTCACAGTTATATTATTGCAGACCCGGCGTTGATGGTATATTTACGTGAAAATGGTATAAACTGCGAAATCCATCTCAGTGGAGAATGTGGAGAAATTAACAGCCAGATGGTGGCTTCATTGGCAAAAATGAGATTGAAACGTGTGATTTTTCACAGGAAAAATACATTCGAAGATATGAAAGCGGTTGTTGATAAATGTGGAAAAAAGGATGGGACAGAAGGAATTCCGGAATTTGAGGCCTTTGTATTGAATGAAATGTGCCAGTTTACAGGTGCATTTTGTAATTCTTTGCATTGCGATGAGATGGGGTATCTTTGTAAAGTGCCCTATCAGATCGGAACCTTAAAAACAGGGAATGCCGGTTCTGAAATCTTCAATCAGGAAATAAACGGAGGGCATTTGCTGCCAGACGGCTTTGTTCCTGATGATTTTCACAGTTTACATGATTTTTCCTATGATTCTGCAGGTTATCTTTGCGGTGAAACTGGCTGTGGTCTATGTGCACTTTATCAGTTAAAGCAAGCCGGAATTACGCACTTGAAGCTGGTTGGCCGTGGAAATTATACGGATTACATGGAAAAAGATATTCGAAATCTTCGAATGGCGTTGAATATATTGAGAGAATCCGCTGACGAAATGGAATTCCGGCGAAAATTGAAATTGCAGATTTTCCCCAGAGGGTGCAGCAGGAATTGCTATTACCGGTGATTAGGCAGCACGGGCTCCGGAGTGTGTCTGAAAAATCATTCCCACAAATTGTGGTGCACATCTTGCAGAAAGCCTTTTTCAGACACGCTCTGGATCCTGCGCTGCCTTGAGAAATTTATCTGGTTGTTTTTTATCCGATGGGCTCGAAATCTGCAGCTCCATGTTTGCACAGCGGGCAGATGAAGTCATCCGGGAGCTCGTCACCTTCGTAGATGTAGCCGCATACTTTGCAGACGAAGCCTTTTTTGCCATCGGTTTCTGGCTTCGGTTTTACATTTTTCTGATAGTAGGTATAAGTCATGGTGTCAAGATCATTCATAACGCGGGCTTCGGTCACACTGCAGATGAACATTCCATGGGTACCAAGGTCTACATATTGTTCAACCTTCAGAGACATAAATGCATTAATATATTTGTCCAGGAATACCAGTCCATTATCAGAACGGTAGACCTTCTGACCTGCAAATTTATCTACGCTGCGTCCGGTCTGGAAACCAAACTGCTGAAATACAGAGAACGGTGCATCTACAGACAGACAGTTTACGTTGAGAACTCCAGTCTGTTTGATCACATGGTGGGAGTAATTTGCCTTATTGATATTTACCGCAATACGGTTTGGAGTATCAGTGAGCTGGGTCACAGTGTTGACGATCAGTCCGTTGTCTTTTTTGCCGTCATTGGAGGTAACTACATAAAGACCGTATCCGATTCTGAAAAGGGCTGTCATGTCATTTTTGTTTGCCAGCTCATCATTCTGGGCAATGTATTCTTTGCAAAGTTCGCTTGCCATAGCTTCCAGCTGATCCTTGTTTTCCTGGTTTACTGCGGAAAGCACTTTTACAGTAGTGTCCAGCCAGTTGATCTTCTTGCAGCCAGAAAGCATTTCTTTCATAATTTTTGCTGCCAGAGGTGCCCAGGAACCATTTTCGATGATGCCCACGGTGCGGTTCTGGAAGTTGTGCTCGGTCAGACGGGTGATGTAGTCGTGCATGAACGGATAAATACTTGCATTATAGGTTGTGGTAGCAAGAACCAGCTTACTGTAGCGGAATGCGTCGGACAGAGCCTGTGACATGTCATCTCTTGCAAGATCATATACAACAACTTTGGGACATCCCTTGCTGCGAAGTTTGTCAGCCAGCAGCTCTACAGCCGCTTTTGTATGACCGTATACAGATGTGTAGGCGATGACAATTCCTTCTGTCTCTGGTGTGTAAGAGGACCATGTATCGTAAAGACCAATGTAATGTCCAAGGTTTTCTGTAAGAACAGGTCCGTGAAGAGGGCAAATGATCTGGATATCCAGGCCTGCGGCAACTTTCAGTAATTTCTGAACCTGTGGTCCGTATTTTCCAACGATGCCAATAAAGTATCTGCGAGCTTCATCGTCCCAATCTTCTTCTACATCCAGTGCGCCGAATTTTCCGAAGCCATCTGCGGAGAAAAGTACTTTATCGGTGCTGTCATAGGTTACCATAACTTCTGGCCAGTGCACCATGGGAGCGAAAACAAAGGTCAGGTTGTGGTTTCCAAGGTTGAGGGTGCCGCCATTTGTAACCTCCAGCTTCTGTCCTTCCAGGTCGAGACCGAAGAAGTTCTGGATCATAGTGAAGGTTTTTGCGTTGGCTACGATGGTGGTTTCCGGATAAACTTTCAGGAAGTTTGCCACATTTGCTGCGTGGTCCGGCTCCATATGCTGTACAATCAGGTAGTCTGGCTTGCGGCCTTCCAGGATGCGGTCCAGATTATCCAGCCATTCGTGAGTGAAATTTGCATCTACAGTATCCATGACTGCGATTTTTTCATCCAGGATCACATAGGAATTATACGTCATACCGTTCGGTACTTTGTACTGACCTTCGAAAAGATCAATCTGATGGTCGTTTACGCCTGCGTAGCGGATGGTGTCTGTAATTTTCATAGGGGTTCGTCTCCTTTTTATGAGATATTGTTATTGGTGTAATTGTTTGTGATTTTTGCGGGAACTATGTATTTTTTACTGCTTTGTTATTTCTTTAACATGGTCTTAGTATAACCAAATTTTGAAATAAAATCTGTTGCAAATACAACAAAATGGTGTAAGATATAAGAAATTATTTTTTGAACATGTTCTGGATAAATTTATAGAAAGGGATTGTAGAAATGACACCAGTGACACTTTTTTCATACATAACTCCTGAAGAACAGGAACGTATGCGCATCTGTTTCGATATGCATGAAGCAGTCTATCGGAATAATGAGACTGTGATGGAATATGCCAGTTCCATGAAAAAAATAGGTCTGATCCTGGAAGGTCAGGCAGTCCTTTATTGCATTGATGAAGATGGAAATCAATATATGATAGATAACCTGAAAAAGGATATGGAAAAAAGCCGATGGAGATGTTTTTGATTAAAAAACTTTAGGAATAACAGCAGGGGAGAGTGAAATGAAAAAAATATTTTTAATGAGGCATTCCATCCCGGAAAAAGGGGATATGCCGAATGAGCAGATTCCTCTATCGGAAGAGGGAAAAGCGCTTGCTGTATCAAAAAGAAATATATTTTCAAATGTGGACAGATGCTTTTCTTCACCTTATCGGAGAGCAATGGAAACGGCTGAATTCATCGCAGATCACCCGGTCATTGTGAAGGAGCTGCATGAAAGAACGATCGGGGATGCCAGGGAGGATTTCTGGCTGAAACAGTATGAAGATCACGATTTTCGCAATCCGGGCGGGGAATCGTTAAATCAAGTGAAGGTGCGGATGAAAACCGCGATCGATTCTATCGTCGGACAGATGGAAGAAGGAGAAACAGCACTCGTGGTTTCTCATGCGACGGCGATCTGTGCATATTTGCTTTCTTACTGTGAAATTGAAGTGAAAGATGCGGAAAACAAAGTAAGAAAAATATCCTTCCA
>ERZ826016.2267-NODE-2267-length-15490-cov-5.499708_pt1 | contig 15490 bp, 10 predicted proteins | sample MGYA00519872_ERZ826016 | MGnify/ENA primary metagenome ERZ826016 (study PRJEB31778, sample SAMEA3449218) | human gut metagenome | biome: human gut; feature: human-associated habitat; material: faeces | place: United Kingdom | collected 2010/2012 ... | reverse complement strand
AAAAACTTATTTTGGCCCTGGCCGCCGTTGCCTTGTTGGGAACTGCTGCCCAGGCACAGAAAATCAACAAGGAGGCCTTGTTGCAGAAGATCGAAAAGAACGAAACGGCGAGTGCCGATGCGAAGAAGGGAGCGAAAGCCGCTACCTGGCTCAATTTGGGTAAGAGCTATGTCGAGGCTATACTTGCTCCTACCAAGGACCTCTATGTCGGAGAACCCGGTTTGCAGTTGAGTTTGTCGCTGGGCGATCCGAAATCGATCGATGAGGTTACGATCAACGGCCTGTCGGTAGCTGCACAGAACTATGATTACATGACGGTTTACGTTTCGAACGGCCAGGTAATCGGCTGGAAGGAGATAGAACCCGTAAAGGAAGGTGCTATCGATAAGGCGATCGCTGCTTTGAACAAGGCTTACGAACTCGATTCCAAGCAGGGTCCGAAAGTCAAGGAGCAGCTTATGGCGATCAGCAACTACTGTTCGCAATTGGGCGATGCCTGTAATAATATCGGTGAATACAAACTCGGTTCGGAGGCTTTCGAAACCGCTTTCCGCGCGGAGATGAGTCCGGCTTGCGGTACTCCCGACGCTTCGCGCCTTTACTATGCGGGCTATCTGGCCGCTGCTGCCGGCGAGAAGGACGCTGCTGAATATGCTCGCGGCGTGGAATTGCTGAATAAGGCGCTTGAAATGGGATATACGGATGACAACGGTATGATCTATTACTACCTGTTCCATAACTATTATGGCCAGCGTGAGGCGGACCGTGCCAATGTCCTGAAAGCCAAAGACGCCCTGATGACCGGTATTACTAAATTCCCGAAGAATCAGGATATTCTCAAGAGTTTGATTATGTTGTATTCGATGGAAGAGGGATTGGGCGATTCGTCGGAGCTGGTTCCGATGCTCGACGATGCGATTGCCGGTGATCCCCAGAACATCGAACTGTGGTTCAGCCGTGCCCAGATCTTCGTTTCGTTGGAGGATTACGATGAGGCGATTGCCTCCCTGGAGAAGGCGATCGAACTGAATCCTCAGTCTTACGAAGCGCAGTTCTTTACGGGTTACTACATCATTATGAAGGCCGATGCACTGAATCAGGAGGCCAATGAGAAAGAATATACCAATGAGGGCGAGTATGAAGCTGACCAGAAGGAGATTCTTTCGATCTATTCGCAGGCTGTTCCCTATCTGGAAGTTGCCCATGAGATTATGCCGCAGAATCCCGATCCCGTACAGCTGCTCAAGACTCTTTGCTATCGTCTGCGCGACGAACCCGGCATGATGGAGAAATACGAGAAATACAACGAGCTTTACAAACAGATGTAATTCGAACGTTGGTTTCCAAATAAAGCCCGGAGCAAGACGCTCCGGGCTTTTTGTTTTTTAACCGATCACTTTGTTTACAGACACGTTTGTTCCCTGTACCGAAATGGCGGCAGCGGTGCGAAGAGGAAAGTTCCGTATAATCTTTTCGTTACTGTTGAAAAATTTATTGCAGTACGGTGTATGCAGTAGTTGAAGAGAAAGGGATCTGCCGGATGAAGAACCCCGGTTATTTGGATCGGCGGAGAGGAAGGGCCGTCCTTTGCAGGGCGAAGATACGTCGGGAAATTTATGCCGCAGCTTTTCGATAGATGAGCCGCAGGCGCCGGGTCATCAGAAGTTGCAGCGTGCCGCGCAGGAACATATAGAGCGTGAAGGCCAGCCAAAGAGCGTTGTTCCCGATGACGGGATAGAGCGAGTAGAAGATACCGAAATAGGCGACGGTCGAGAGCAGCATCGAATTGCGCATCACTTTGGTTTCGGTCGCACCCACCATGATACCGTCCATGATGAAGGGCATGGCGCTGGCCAGCGGGATGAGGATGATCCAGACGATGTAATTACCCGCCGTCGAAACGACCTGTGCTGCGTCCGGAGTTCCGGCCTTGATGAAAATGCCCAACAGGTCGCGCCACCAGATGAGGTATATGCCGACGAACAGCACCGAGATCAGTGTGCCCCAGCCCAGACAACGTCCCAGGCAGCGACGCAGCGATTGTTCGTCCCGGGCTCCGATGAAGCGTCCCGTGAGGGCTTCGGCGGCATAGGCGAAGCCGTCGTTCATGTAGGAGAAAAGGGTGAATATCTGGAGCAGAAGCGTATTGACCGTCAGCAGGATCGGGTCCTCCATACGGGCCGATGCCGCCGTGAAGAAGGTATATACGGCTACGATACAGAGCGTACGGACGATGATGTCGCGGTTGATGAGGAAAAATTTCCGCACCGGTTCCCAGTCCACCACTTCACGCCACGTAAACCGTGTGAGAATTTTGCGGTATCGCAGGATAAGCAGCAGGACAGCCAGCAGGACCCCCGTATTTTGGGCCACGACCGAGCCATAGGCGATGCCCGTGATGCCCATGCCGTGTCCGAATACGAGCCACAGGCTCGTGGAAACGTGTACGATATTCACCGTGACGGCGATACACATCGGGATCACGGCATTCTGCATGCCTGTGTACCAGCCGTTGAATCCGAAGAGCATGATACCGGCGGGTACCGCCCAGATGCGGGCGTAGAAATAGTCGTGTACGATTTCGTTGCCGTTCATGGCCCATAGTGCCAGTCGCCCCAGAGGGTTTTGGAAGCAAATAACCAGCAGGCCGAGGATCGCTGCGACCAGGATGCCCCGGACGAGCATGTTGGTGCATTCGTGGAAATTTCCTGCACCGAAAGCCTGCGCCGTGAGTCCGCTGGTACCCATGCGCACGAAGCTGCAGTTCCAGTAGATGAAGTTGAAGATGGATACGCCGATGGCGAGTGCCCCGATCGTCGCTGCGGAGTTGTCCAGGTGTCCTGCGACGGCGGAACTCACGATACCCATAAGGGGGACCGTGATGTTGGAGATGATGTTCGGAACGGCTAATCGGAGGATTTCTCGGTTCATGTCCTGGGTTTTGATGCGCAAATATACGGCTTTTACGGGTAAGGGGAAATATTTTGGCACGGTATTTCGATCGGATTTCCGCAGGGATAATCCTCTTTTTCCGGAAAATAGCGGCTGTCGGTGCCGTTATCCCGAAAATTCGATTACCTTTGCTGCCTGCACCGGTATTTTCGGCCGGTGCGGAATGCCGGGGTTTTCCCTGTTATGCAGGGGAAATCGAGTGAAATTGCCGATTTGGGACCTGGCGTCGTAAAACGCCGTAGCGTGAGTTTTGCGGGTTCCATCGACGATTGCGATTTCCGGGAATACGACTTATTAAATTCGCAAAACTCACAGAATCGATTATGAAAGATTTCAAAAACGACTCGGATACGACGTTGGCCCGCTTCGGGCGCGATAAGCGGGCGCGTATTTCCTCTGCGGAGCGTATCGAGCGTCGCCCGCGTTTGCAGCGTGATGCCGCCGATTCGGAGCACTCTTCGGACAGCCGTCCGCGCGCATCTTACAACCCTAATTTTACGAGCGACAACCGTCCCGTGCGGGAAGACCGTGCGCACCGTGACGATTCCCGTCGTTTCGGGAACCGGTCGTTCGGTTCGGACGACCGACGTAGGAACGATGCTGCAGATCGGGAGTTCAAGCCTCGTTTTTCGGAGCGGAAAGACGGGTACGCTTCCCGCCCGTACGAGGATAACAAACCGGGCGGTTTCAAGAAGTTCGGCAAACCTTACGGTGAGCAGAAGGAGGGGCGCGACCGGTCATTCGGCGATCGGAAATCCGGCGGTTATAGCCGTTCGGACAAACCTTACGGCGAACGTCGGTACGACGACCGCAAACAGGACGGTTACAAGACATTCGATAAGCCTTACGGTGAACGCCGTTCCGACGATCGGAAATCCGGTGGGTTCCGGGGCGGCGACCGCTCGTTCGGCCGCCGGGACGATAAGTTCCGAAGTTATCCCAGATACAATCCCAACAAACCAACGGGCGAGATACGCCTGAACCGTTTCATCGCCCAGTCGGGGATCTGTTCGCGCCGCGAAGCGGACGATTTCATCCAGGCGGGGCTGGTGACCGTCAATGGGGTGGTCGTGACGACGCTGGGAACGAAAGTCCAGCCTACGGACGAGGTGAAATTCAACGACAGCCGTGTCGAGGGCGAGAAGAAGGTCTATCTGGTGCTCAACAAGCCCAAGGGTTACGTGACTTCGCTCGACGATCCCCACGCCGACAAGACGGTCATGGAGTTGGTGAAGGACGCCTGTACGGAGCGTATCTATCCTGTGGGACGCCTCGATAAGAATAGTGTCGGGCTGTTACTTTTCACCAACGACGGCGATCTGACCCGCCAACTCACGCACCCTTCGTTCCAGAAGAAGAAGATTTACCAGGTGTCGTTGGACAAGCCCCTCACCAAAGCGGATATGGAGCAGATCGCTCAAGGCATTACGCTGGAGGACGGCGAGATCTATGCCGATGAGATCGCCTATGTCAAGGAGGACAAGACGGAGGTGGGGATCGAGATCCATTCGGGCCGCAACCGCATCGTGCGCCGTATTTTCGAGCATCTGGGTTATGCGGTCAAGAAACTTGACCGTGTTTACTACGCCGGGCTTTCGAAGAAAAATCTCAAGCGGGGACAGTGGCGCTTCCTGACCCGCGAGGAGGTGCAGCGCCTCAAGTCGGGGCAGTATGAATAGGAGTGATGCCCAAGCGATGTATAAAGAAAGCCGAAATCCAAAGATTTCGGCTTTCTTGTCTGATGTTTCATCGAGGATTTCCGTTCTGATCCGTCGGATCAGTGGGTCGCCCGGTACCAGGCGGTCTGTCCCCATTCCGGGGCGAATCGTTCGCACGGGGCGCTGGTCGTTACGCCGGAATATTTTCCGTTTTCGATCGTATGCATCCCGTTCGGAGCGTCGCCCAATCCATATACCGAGTAGAACGAAGGCGTATGCAGCCGGCTTTCCGTCGGGAAGGTCTTTCCCATTTGCGCCCTGAAGTTATCGAGCAGCGGATCCTTTTCGTCGCAGATCGCCTCGATGTATCCCTGCAAGTCGTAGAATACATGCTCGTCGAGCCCTTCGTAGGTTTGCAGCGATGCCCGGTCGTACGTTTGCCCCGGATACTTCGTTTCGATCTCCTTGACGATAGCCGCCAGCGGCTCCAGTTCGCCGGTGACCGTCAGGGCGATGCAGCCCGATTTCGTGGTCGCGCGGTTCATGTAGTAGTCATGGTATTCGCTGCAGACTCCCGGCAGGTCGTAACTTGTGCCTGCATCGGCGAGCAGGTGCGGCAGAATATCGGTGTAGTTGAAACCGGCGGCCATCACTTCACACGGTGAAGCGATGATGCGATCGGCACAACCGCGAAGATCGTACAATGCCTCGATCGAAGACATGAAGCAGGCGTCGAAGAGAAGGTAGTCGAAATGCAGCCCCGTGTTGTCGAAGGCCGCTGCCAGTTGCGGAATTTCAGCCCGCTTGCCGGAATCGCCCATCCAGCGGGTCGGCAGGGCATCCGGCATCGGGCTCCAGAAATCCTGGAATGCGGAGAACCGGATGGCATTGACCGACGTACCGTCCGGGACCCAACCCAGCCCGTGTCCGCCGAGGATCAGACCGTATCGACGTGCCGGAGCCTGTTCGGCCATGTAGGAGATAACTTCGGTGATCGTACCTCCGTCCATCGAGTTGAAGTCGGCGTCCGCCCAGCGGCGCAGGGTATCGACCTTGCAGTGTTCGTACGAAAACTGTGCTCCGGGTACGTAATCGTCGTTGCGGGGCGTATAGTAGAGTTCCAATACCATCGAAAGGCCTCTTTGGGGCTGGATGAAAACCAGTACGCGACTGTTGTGGAGTATGTTCCGGTCGATGGCGTTCATCGCGTCATCGACGTTTTTCCTGAAGTAAGACCCCAGGTTGGTTCCCGTCAGATAGAACATAATGGTCTGGTCCGCCGTTTCGGGGACCGGCGGGCGGGGAGTGACCCCTTCGTCCTTGGTGCATCCCGTGAAGAGGGTCGCCGCGAGTGCAAGGACAAGCACTATATGATGTAATTTTTTCATTTGAATCTTGTTCGGGGCGTTTCGTACCCGTTTTGTGAAGGTTAGAAATACTCCCCCCCCCGCGTATGGAGGAAGGTGCCTTTGCTGGATGCTTCGGAGAAAAAAGTTGTTTTCATCTTGTTATAAATTAAGGATTTGAAATCATGCCGGGCGTTCCGAAAAACTTTATTTATATTCCCTCGGACGCAGATTATTGAATTGCCAGGTCCGGGGACGTTTGAATACGTAGCCGTCGGGTTTGTTCCGGTAGATACGACTGTAATCGAAGTAATATCCCTTGATCCGTCCCTCTTCGGTCCGTACCGGCTCGAGCAGGGGGACGTATTCCACCGAGCGGCTGACGACGCGTGCTTTACCGTAGTGACGGTCGTGTGCGGCCAGCAGATCGAGAGCATGTCCGAACATCAGGATATGCCAGGCGCTCCCTTCCTTGAGGCCGTTGCCGGAATCCTCGATCGTCGCCAGGATGGAGTTCATCCGGTTGTAGTTGATCTGTTCGTTCTTCGAGTCGCCGAGCGCTCCGTAAGCGAATGCCAGCAGGTTCAGCAGTTTGGGGCTGAACGGATCCTGCACCAGGGCATCGTTCACCGCAGAGATCAGTTTCTCGAGGCTTTCGTGCGTCGGATTCTCGAAATCGACCGTCTGGGCGATCAGCATGGCTTTGTCCATGTCCGAATTGGCATTCAAAGGCTTGTAGGCGTCCTGATAGGCATATCCGTAGTAGAGGTAGTGGTAGTCCTCCTCGGTCATCGTGTCGTCGCCCGACTGGTACCGCAGCATCAGGTTCGGGTAGTAGTAGGGGGATTCGGAATCCAGCGTCTGCCGGATAATATCCTCTTCGACAGGTATTTTGGCCGTTGCCATCAGAGGCAGAAACAGCAGCAGGACAAGTAATTTTCTCATAGCCTTTTGTGTACGGCGGTTCAGTGTGCGAATACGGGGCAGGGTTCGTTTCGCGCCGCATTGTTATATAAACGTGCGATCAATTCAAATCGTATTTGGCGATCAGCTCTTTGAAGCGGGCCTCGAGCTGCGGGGTTCCGGGAACGAGGGGCAGCCGCAGCGTGTTGCCGATGAGTCCCAATACCGACATGGCGCATTTCACGCCCGTCGGGTTGCCTTCGGCGAAGAGGGCGGTCACGGCCTCCTCCAGACATTCGTAAGCCTTGCGTGCTCCTTCGAAGTCGCCCTTCTTTGCCAGGTCGATGCAGGTCATCATCTTGCGCGGGAAGGCATTGACCGCTACCGAGATCACGCCGTCGGCGCCCCGGCTCATCAGGTCGAGCGTCAGGGCGTCGTCGCCCGAGAGCACCAGGAAATCCCTGCTCCGCCAGTCGAGTATCTCCTGAATCTGGTCGATCTTGCCCGAAGCCTCCTTGATGCCGATGACATTCGGGAAGTCGCCCGCAATGCGGATCGTGGTCGCTGCGGTCATATTGACCCCCGTACGGCCGGGAACGTTGTAGAGAATGATCGGCAGGGGCGAATGTTCCGATACGGTTTTGAAGTGCTGGTACAGCCCCTCCTGCGACGGTTTGTTGTAGTAGGGTGTGACGCTCAGGATCGCATCCGCGCCCCGCAGGTCGAATTCGCGCAACTGATCGAGTACTTCCGAGGTCGAGTTGCCGCCTACGCCGATCACCAGCGGCACGCGGCCTGCGATGTGGTTTTTGATGAACATGGCGACCACAGCCCGTTCGTGCAGGTAGAGGGTCGGGGTTTCGGCCGTCGTGCCGAGTGCGACGATGAAATCCACGCCGCCGTCGATGATGTAGTCGATCGTGCGGGCCAAAGCCGGATAATCCACCCGTCCGTCGGGAGTGAAAGGGGTGGGGATGGCAGCGCCGGCGCCGCTGAGTTTGTGTCGTATCATATCGTTGATAATGTTATATTTGACAATTATATTCTTGAATGCTTCCGAGGCTTCGTCCTGTTTTTCGAATCCGTTCGCGGCCGTTCGTGGCCGCTGTCTGCGTATTTGCATCCCGTTTCCTCTGAATTTCCTTTTCGGAAGGAGTCGGAAACTGTCCGGCCGGAGCCTGGCGAGCGTAGGAGCGATAAAGGAGGTCGTTTGTATTATTTTGTTTTTTACATCATTATTTTCGGTGTCAGGGCATAAGCCCGAAATAATATTGTGCGTTTTCCTCGGCTCCGGGAGTGCCGTTTCCCGCCTAAAACAGCGACCCCTGTTCCGTGTTGCCGCCGTCGGTTTTGTCGGTAGTTTCCCGAGCCGAAGGGGGTGCCGCAGACGTGTTTCCGTCCGAAGCGTTCTCTGTCACGGGCAGTGTTCCGCCGGAAGCGATCATCGCCAGCAGTTCCTCTTCGGAGATGAGGCGTACGCCCAGTTTGGTCGCTTTTTGGAGTTTGGCCGGTCCGATCTTTTCTCCTGCGACCAAAAAATCGACGTTGGCCGATACTGCCGCGAGGTTTTTACCGCCGTGCGCTTCGATCAGTTCCTTCAGTTCGTCGCGGCTGTGACCGGAGAATTTGCCCGTGATGACGAAATTTTTGCCCGCCAGACTTTCCGATTCGAGGGCTTTGTTCGCGGCTTCGGTTTGCAGTCCCGCTTTGCGCAGCCGCTCGATGATCCGCAGGTTCTCCGCGTCGGCGAAGTAGTCGATGATGGCATCGGCGATCTTGCTGCCCACCTCGTCGGCTTCGATCAACTCCTCGCGTGTAGCGTGCATCACGGCATCCAACGTACGGAAGTGTGCCGCCAGGTATTTGGCCGTGGTTTCCCCGACGAATCGGATGCCCAGGGCGAACAATACCCGCTGAAAAGGAACCTCGACCGAGCCCCGGATGCTCCGGATGATGTTCTCGGCCGATTTTTCACCCAGTCGGGGCAGACAGGCGAGCTGTTCGGCCCGCAGGTCGTACAGGTCGGCGATGTCGTGCAGCAGTCCGTTTTCGAAGAGCAGTTCGACGGTCTCTTCGCCCAATCCCTCGATGTCCATCGCCTTGCGGCGGATGAAGTGGATGATGCGGCCCAGTATCTGAGGCCGGCAGTGGCTCTGATTGGGACAGTAGTGCTTGCTTTCGCCCTCGTATTTCACCAGTGGAGTGCCGCATTCCGGACAGCGGGTGATGTATTGGAAGGGACGGCTGTCCGCCGGACGGGCCGCAAGATCGACGCCCGTGATCTTGGGGATGATCTCGCCGCCCTTTTCGACATATACCATATCGCCTACGCGAATGTCCAGCAGAGCGATCTGTTCGGCGTTGTGCAGCGTGGCCCGCTTGACGGTCGTTCCAGCCAACTGCACCGGATCGAGGTTGGCGACGGGGGTGATGGCTCCGGTGCGTCCCACCTGGAAATCGACGCTTTCGAGCCGCGTGAGCGCTTGTTCGGCCTTGAACTTGAAAGCCACGGCCCATCGGGGCGCCTTGGCCGTGAAGCCCAGCTCGCGCCGCAGGGCGTAATTATTGACCTTGATGACCACGCCGTCCGTAGCGAACGGCAGTTTCCTGCGCTCTTCGTCCCAGAAGGCGATGTAGTCGTCGATCTCCGCCTGGCTGCGGCAGATCCGCATCTTGTCCGATACGTTGAATCCCCATTCGCGGGCTTTCCGCATACATTCCCAATGGGTTGTGCAGGGCAGGTCGTCGCCAGCCAGTTGGTAGAGCGTGCAGTCCAGCCCCCGCTGGGCGACTACGGCCGAGGATTGCTGCTTGAGCGTGCCCGCTGCGGCATTGCGCGGATTGGCCAGCAGCGGTTCGCCGTTCTCCTCGCGTTCGCGGTTGAGGCGGTCGAACGAGGCATAGGGCATCAGCACTTCGCCCCGTATTTCGAAGAAATCGGGATAGTCGCCCCCTTGCAGATGCAGCGGAATGGTGCGGATCGTGCGGATATTGGCCGTCACATCGTCGCCTCGCGTGCCGTCGCCCCGCGTCACGGCACGGAGCAGGGCTCCGTGTTCGTAGGTGAGCGAAATGGCCGTGCCGTCGAATTTGAGCTCGCAGACGAACTCCGTCTGTCCGAGCTCTTTCTCGATGCGTCCGATGAATTCGTGCAGCTCGTCGAGCGAATAGGTGTTACCCAGCGAAAGCATCGGAAAGCGGTGCTCGACGCTTTGGAATTCGGTCGTGAGATCGCTTCCGACGCGGGCCGTCGGGGAGTTCGGGTCGGCGTATTCCGGATGTGCCGCCTCCAGCTCCTGCAGTTCGCGCATCAGGACGTCGAATTCCCGATCGGATATTTCCGGACTGTTTTCGACGTAGTATTTATGGTTGTGGTAGTCGAGTGTGCGACGTAATTCTTCTATTTTTTCGCGTATCATACCTTTGTTATTCCGTACGTAAAAGTACATAATTTGTGCGGAAAGACCGCAAAAAATAAAAAAAATGCAAAAAAAAATTCGACCTTGATACCGATCGCCAAATTTTGTTTATACTTGCACAAAATTTTCGGACGTTTTCCGTTCGCGGGGACGGTGGTGCCCCTGTTCGAGCTTCGTCGAACGCGGGAAAACGACGGATAAAACTCCACACAATCGACCGGCGACGGCGGATGCGGAATCCTGCCGGGGCTGGATATGACAAAAAAATTCCGCATTTTCGATAAGTGGGGCGGAACGGGTGAATCCGTTCTGCCGCACGAAGGAAACGACTATTGAAAACGAACATCGAAATATGGCAAACTCTACTACACCGAAGAAACGCCTTGTCGCCAGTTTCCGTAATCTGCCTTCGGAACTTCAGGAGGCAATAAAGCAAAAATATCCCCTCGGGTTTTCCGAGGCGATGATGCGCATCGACAAACCCAACGGAGAGTTTTTTTACGCTGTGCCTTTCGAAACGGACGAGATCAATTACCTGGTGAAGATCGACGTGAAGATCGACGACCGTGCGGACGATGACGAAGATAAGGACTATTACGACGACGATATCAAAGGCGCCGACGATTTGCAGGACGACGACAATTCGGGCGACGACGAGGACCGGGACGACATGTAGTTTTCGGAACGGAAATTGTTTTCCCATTCATCAATAATATTATTATCGGGGATATTCGGACATTTTTCGAAAGGTGGGGCGGACCGAATTTATTCGAGGTCCGGTGTGTTCGGAGCCTGGATGACATTCGGTTCTGACGAGCGCGGTTCCACCCTGGCGGGTGCGAAAGACGGCGGAAAGGTCGATCTTTCCGCTCCTCCGGCCGAGCCGAATGTTTCCGGACGACCCGATATGGAAAACGATCGCTGAAAATGAATCCTTTCATCCGAAAAATAGGTTTTGGAGTTCTGCTTGCGACTCTCTTCCTGCCGCTGCACTCCTGCGGGCTGGGAGAGGATTCGCGCGATGAAGATAACCGGTACGTTTATCTTCGGTTTGCGGATCCGGCCTTCGAAGCATACTGTTTGGAGCATTGGGATCTGAACGGCGACGGTCGTATTTCCCGTTATGAGGCCCAGCGGGTCTGGGATATGGACTGTTCGTCGCTCGGGGTCAAGACGCTGGCGGGGATTGAGGAATTCACGGCTCTGCGCAAGCTCGATTGCAGTGGCAACGAGATCGTCGCGCTCGACGTGCGCAAATGTATTTTCATGGAGCAGCTGAATTGCAGCGGAAATGCGCTTATCAGTCTTGACATCAAAGGATTGCGCTTTCTAAACCGGCTCGATTGCAGCAATAACGACCTGACTTATATCAATTTGGCTACCAATGCGGCTTTGGAGAATCTCTGGTGTGGCGGCAACCGCTTCGCATCGCTCGACATCAGCCATTGTGCTACGGACATGATCCGTGTCGATACGGTCCCTAACGAGAGCCTTTCGGTGCTCTACAAACGGGCGGGACAGCGTATCCTGAACCTGAACGTGGACGGCGGTACGAAAGTGGAGGATTTGTAGCTCGGAATATTCTGACGGTTAAACCATAAGCAAGTGTCTTCGAAGGGGACACTTGTTTTTTGTGTCGGAATTTTGAGATTTCGACAGCCCCGAAGGGGTTTTTAACGAAAAATTAGTACCTTTGAAGGCAAAATCGTTTTTTTGCGATTAAATTTTTCAAAAAGATCATGAATAAAGTTGACGTCATACTTGGCCTGCAGTGGGGCGATGAGGGCAAAGGCAAGGTTGTCGATGTGCTGACTCCCCGTTATCAGGCGGTTGCGCGTTTTCAAGGCGGTCCCAATGCGGGCCATACGCTGGAATTCAACGGCGAAAAGTACGTCCTGCGCTCGATTCCTTCGGGCATATTTCAGGGCGGTAAAACCAACATCATCGGCAACGGGGTGGTCCTCGACCCGATTCTTTTCCGCGAGGAGGCTACGGCGCTGGCCAAGAGCGGCCACGACCTGAAGGGGCGTTTGCAAATTTCCAAGAAGGCCCACCTGATCCTGCCGACTCACCGGATGCTCGACGCCGCGCAGGAGGCGGCCAAAGGCAGCGCCCGTATCGGTACGACCGGCAAGGGGATCGGCCCGACCTATACGGACAAGGTAAGCCGTACGGGTATGCGTGTCGGCGACGTGCTGGGTCCTGAATTCCGGGCCGTTTACGACCGGGTGAAAGCCCGTCACGAGGCGACGCTCCGCAGTCTGGGATATGTTTACGATATCGCGGAACTCGAGCGCCAGTGGTTCGATGCGGTCGAGTATCTCAAGGAGTTCCGGTTGATCGACAGCGAATACGAAATCAACCGGCTGCTCGCCGAAGGGCAGCCCGTCTTGGCCGAAGGGGCCCAGGGTACGCTGCTGGACATCGATTTCGGCTCCTATCCTTTCGTCACCTCCTCCAATACGGTTTGTGCCGGTGCCTGCACGGGCCTCGGTATCGCCCCGTCGCGCATTGGCGAGGTGTTCGGTATCTTCAAGGCTTATTGTACCCGCGTGGGGGCCGGGCCGTTCCCGACCGAGCTGTTCGACGAGACCGGCGACTACATCCGCAATGCAGGCGGCGAGTTCGGTACCGTTACCGGCCGTCCGCGCCGTACCGGCTGGTTCGACGCAGTCGTTGCACGCTACGCGGTTCGTGTAAACGGTCTGACCGACGTTGTCATCAACAAGATCGACCCGCTGCGCGGCCTGCCGAAGCTCAAGGTCTGCGTTGCATACAAGCTGAAGAATGGCGAGACCGTTACCGAGTTCCCGGCAAACTTCATGGATCTGGTAGACTGTGAGCCGGTTTACGAGGAGTTCGACGGCTTTGATGAGGATATCACCAACTGCCGTTCCTTTGAGGAACTGCCGGCAACCGTGCAGTCCTACATCAAGGAGCTGGAGCGCATCATCGAGTGCCCGATTACCATGCTTGGCGTAGGTCCTGCTCGTGATCAGGTTATGACCATCAAATAATTCGTCCGAAACCACGCTTTCGGACGAGAGGGACGTACCGAGCCAATGGCTCGGATACGTCCTATACGGGATTTTGCGCGTCCGCCTTGGCGGGCACACAAAATCCCTTTTTTCTTGTAAAAAACGCAGGCGCTATCCTTGCGCGGCTATGTCCGCGCTGCGCGCGCATGTCCTGCGTTTTTTTGCATTTGCACGGCAAACGCGATTGAATGCCGCCGTGAAACGGCGGTCGTGCACGGCACGGGACAATGACTCAGATTTCTGAACGAAATCCTGTCATGTAGTTGCGGTTTGCAAGCAAACCGGAATTTTATATGTGCTTTCGCACGAAAAAAGGACGCATATTATGCGTCCTTTTTGGAACGGATTAAATAGCTGCGTTCATTCTCCATTCTCCATTTTCAATTCTCAATTCGGCAATCAGTCGCCCATCGACAGTCCGAGCGCTCTTGCCTGCTTCACCAGTTCGCCATCGGGCGGAACGGTTTTCAGCTTGCCTGCGACCTCGGTCAGCGGAACCGGCACGATATGGTTATCCTGCAGCGCAACCATATAGCCGAACTTTTTCTGCAGGATAAGCTGGGCTGCCGCTACGCCAAACCGGCTTGTCAGCACGCGGTCGGCCGGGCAGGGAGCGCCGCCGCGCTGGTAATGGCCCGGAATGGTAACGCGGATCTCCTGACCGGTCAGCTCCTTCAGCTCGTCCGCAATGCGGTAGGAGATGGACGGATAGGTCATCGCCTCGCGGGCAGCCTTGAATTCCTTTTTGCTCAGCTTGGCCTCGTCCTGACTTATCGCGCCCTCAGCCACTGCAATGATCGAGAATCGTTTGCCCGCTTTGGCACGCTTTTCAATCGCTGCGGCAATCTTTTTTGCGGAGTAGGGGATTTCCGGAATAACGATGACATCCGCGCCGGAAGCAATGCCTGCGTACAGCGTCAGCCAGCCGGCTTTATGTCCCATAACCTCCACGATGAACACGCGCGAGTGCGAAAATGCGGTGGAATGGATGGAATCAATAACCGTGGACGCGATATCAATCGCGGACTGAAAACCGAATGTCAGCTCGGTGCCCCACAGATCGTTGTCGATCGTCTTGGGCAGCGTTACCACGTTTACACCCTTCATGCTCAGCAGGTTTGCGGTCTTGTGCGTGCCGTTGCCGCCCAGAATGACCAGACAGTCAAAGCCTGCCTTTTTCACCGTGTGCAGAATTTTATCCAGCTTGGTCTCCTCGCTGTCCTCAATGGTCTTGCGCATTTCCTTGAACGGCTGGCGCGATGTACCGAGAATGGTGCCGCCGACCGTCAGAATATCCGAAAAATCCTCGGGCAGCATTTCGTGGTAATCGCCCTCGATCAAACCGCGGTAGCCGTCCCGAATACCATAGATGGTTACTTTATCTCCCAGTTCGTTATACAGTGTTTTCGCTACACCGCGCAGTGCCGCGTTCAGACCCTGACAGTCGCCGCCGCTGGTCAGCATACCGATCTTTAACATACTCGTCTGCCTCCTGACTCTGTTTTCCACATTCTGCATATTGCACAATGCGCAGTATCGTATTTTTACTATACCCTATTTTGTGTAAATTGAAAAGATACTTTACACAGATTCCACCGTTTTTTCACATGGATTTTTTGTGACTTTCGGCAGTTGCATATTGAGCGGCAGATGTGTTATGCTAATGCCAGACAGATTCCCTGCAACTGACGGACACAGGTGGAGCGCAAACCACCGGGGAGCAGGGAGTTCCGTAATCAGATGCACCGTGAAGTGTATCTTAATGCCGACCGTCTGGGCAGTGTCGCAAGTAATACGCGATGCTGTCCTTTTTTTGTTACCATAAAAAGGACAGCAGACAGCACAAACAGGAGGAAAAAAACATGAACGCATGGAACAACTTTAATGGCGGCAACTGGGAAAACGAGATCAATGTCCGCGACTTTATCCAGAAGAATTACACCCCGTATGATGGTGACGGCGCTTTTCTGGCTCCGGCTACCGCACGCACGACTGCGCTGCGTGAGAAGTTCGACGCACTGCTCGCGGAGGAGCGCGAAAAGGGCGGTGTCCGTAATATCGACACCGAGACCGTTATCACTATCACGGCCTTCGGCCCGGGCTATCTCGACAAGGACAACGAGGTTATCGTCGGCCTGCAGACCGATGAGCCGCTCAAGCGTGCATGCAATCCG
>ERZ826016.2261-NODE-2261-length-15506-cov-2.903437_pt1 | contig 15506 bp, 8 predicted proteins | sample MGYA00519872_ERZ826016 | MGnify/ENA primary metagenome ERZ826016 (study PRJEB31778, sample SAMEA3449218) | human gut metagenome | biome: human gut; feature: human-associated habitat; material: faeces | place: United Kingdom | collected 2010/2012 ... | reverse complement strand
ACTTCAATATGTTTACCGACCGTGGTGAGGAATTCCTTCCTTATATAGAAGGTAAGACAAACGATCCGATGCCTCTTTTCATTCGTCCGAAACAGAAGCTTTCTGTTCAGGATGTGAAAGATATGATGCGTGATCACTATGAAGGAACGCCTCTCGATATTTCTAATGATTTCGGAGCAGGTCCTTATAAAACTCCTTATCGCCTTTCTCCACTGAATTTTAAGGTTGGTGATAAAGAGTATTTCAACGAACGTCCTATTTCTACTCAGCAAAGCGGTTTTGTGTTTGTGGCACAGATGCGTGCGAATAAACCCGATGTGATTGGTGGTGTGCTTTGGTTTGGTGTAGATGATGCAAACATGACTGTATTTACTCCTGTTTATTGTTGTTCAACCCAAGCTCCATTATGCTATACACGCGTAGATGGAGCAGATTATATTACTTTCTCATGGAATTCTGCTTTTTGGATTTTCAATTGGGTGTCGAATATGGTATATCCTCGTTATAGCCTGATGATAGATGACGTTCGTGCTACTCAAAAAGAACTGGAAACAACTTTCAATCAAGCACAGGATGGTATTGAAGAAATGGCTGCAAAGCTATTGGCAAAAGATAAGAATGCTGCAATTAAATTTCTGACAAATTATACCAATATGACTGCTCAGAGTACTTTTGATACTTGGAAGCAACTCGGAACTTTCCTTATCGTGAAGTATAATGACGGAGTGGTAAAACGCATGAAAGATGGAGAGTTTGAACGTAATTCCATTGGTCAGCCTGCCGGAGTCATTCGTCCGGGATATCCGAAGGAGTTTCTCGAAGAATATGTAAAACAAACCGGAGAAAGATACATGGTTACGGAATAATTCTGTTATTATCGTCTTTTCTGTTTAAAATGTTGTCCACATCATTCAAATTATTTGAATGATGTGGATTTCTATTTTATTAATAATCAAATGAATACATGCGCTTAATTTGTCCATCTATAATATTTGCTTTCTTTCTAGATACTTCCTACATTTGCATAAACTAGTAAATCATGATAAGATGAAAATCACCTTACTTTTATATATGCTAATTTCGGGAATTTTCTTTTTCTCTTGTCAATCTTCGTCACAAGAGAAAAATATTCAAGAAGAAATGCATTTTTTATTTGAGAAAGGTGATAGTTGTAGGGAACATGGGGATGAAGAAAGTGCAGTAAATTTCTATAATCAATCCTTGAATTTAGTAAAGTGTGAAAATGATTCTTGGTTGGAGGCTACTCTTTATAGTCGGCTTGGTACTATATATATGTATCGCGAGATATATAGTGCTGCTTTAGAAATGTTTAAACTGGGTGCTTCTATATATGCGACTATTCCTCCTTGTGTGGAAAGAGCTATCACATTACGAAATATTGGCAGAGTCAATTTATTGCAGCATCAATCTGATAGTATTTTTTGTTATTATGATCAGGCATTGGAAGTTGCGATGCAGTTATCTGATGAGGAATTACAGCATAAAATATCATCAGAATTAGAGGCTATATATTCGAAAATAGGACTTTTTCATTTTTCTACCAGAATATTATTGAGATTTCTTGATAGTTTGGAAGATAAGGCTTCTACTTATTTGTTACTCGGAGAATATGAATCTTTTCAGAATCGAAAAGATGACGCGAGAAAATGGTTATTGAAGGCTACTCAAACGAATGATATGTATATTTGTTCGAATGCTTACTTGCAATTGTATAATTTGGAGAAAGAAGAACAATGTTGGGAAGCTGCAGTTCATTATGCTGATTCTTATAATCAATGTAGAGATTCTTTGGAACAGCAGTTATCTTACTCTTCTGATATTCGGGCTTTGGGACAAAAATATGAGAAGGAACGTCTTCAGAGCGAAAATCGAGAATTACAGAATGAGCAATTACGACGGAGAATGCACTATCTAATTGGCATATTGGTTGTTTGCTTTTTGTTTATAATCGTTTTGTTCTTTTATTATCGGGAGAAGAGGAAAAAAGAGGAAGAACTCTCTCGAATCATGCAGAGATTGAGAGAAAATGAACAACAAATCGGTGATTATACTTCTTTGTTACAAGAAAATAAACGAATGATTGCCAATTTGTTGAGTGACCAGAAAAAGAACTCTGTGTTGTTGGAGGAGAAGGGGATGGAATATGAAAACCTGAAAGAACGAAATAATCGATTATCGACGGAGCTCAGGACTTTACTTTCAGATAGAGAGGGTATATTACGCCGGCTTAATGTAGGGACTTTTGAAATGAACTTTTCTGAACAGTATATGGCTTATACCCATCTTTGCCAATTGAGGAGTGAACCTTACTATGGACTTCTTGAAACTCAGAAGGAATGGGATCAGTTATATGTAATAATAGACTTGTTGTATGGAGATATTTCCGGGAAGATTAGTAAATACGGATTACTGACAGAACAAGATAAAAGAGTTTGTTACTTGCTTCATATGGGTATTAATAATACGGATTTGGGTCGGCTTTTTAACATTGATTCTCGCTCTGTAACCAAGTCTAAACAACGAATCAAGAAGAAAATGAATCTTGCACCAGACGATTTATTGGAAGAGTTTTTATTAAAATAGTATTTGTTTCACCTTTAAAAATAAAAGACCATGAGAAAACTATTATTGGTATCATTTGCGCTGTGTATGGTGTTTAATACATCTGCACAGACTAAAAAACAACCCAAAAGTAAAGCTTTGCCGGTAATTGATGTTACGAAAGATTATCCGAAGAAGGAAATTACATTGAAAGACTATGTTACAACAGAATTTATTCCGTTGGAGACCACTGATGACGTACTGCTTGATAATCTCGTTTATTATAGAACTACTTTTACAGACCATTATATCGCGACCTGTAATAGACAAGATGGTACTATTTTTGTCTTTGATCGGGCGGGTAAAATTAAGCACCATTTTAATCGTAAAGGTCAGAGCGGGGAAGAGTATATTTATATATTCAGTCTGCGAATAGACGAAAAAGCAAAGGAATTATACTTATTGGATGGCAATAAAGTTTTGGTTTACTCTTTTGAGGGGAATTTTAAACGTCGTTTACCTGTCCCTAGAGATATTAGAATCAGTAAGATGTATATTTATGATGATCAATCGTTGATATGTTATGATAGTTACGATTTGGATAGGACGGGAAAGGTCCCGAATGATTGTCCCTATTTCTTGATGTCAAAGAAAGATGGTACTATTTCACGCCTTCCAATAACAATAAAGAATAGGATTGGTAATATGATTTATACTAAGGATACACCGGAAATGACCTCAACATATTCAATGACTGCTTCACCAATGGTTAGTAATGGAACAGAATTTATTCTTTCAGATTTGGCGGGAGATACCGTTTATCTTTTTAAAAATAAGAAAATTACTCCTTTGTTTGTTCGTACCCCGAAGTCGGCAGAAACCGATCCTCGTGTGATGTTCTATTGTGACTCGAAAGTGGGGAATTACCTCTTTATGTCGGCAATTCCGAAGAGGATGTACAAAGATTCAGAAAGAATTAAAGCAAAAACATTTGTATTCGATCTTTCAACAGGAGAAATATATGGAAGTTTGGAAATAATGAATGCTGATACTTCAAATAAACGTCCGTTTATGATTGACAATTGTGATGTCCAATTACCAGAAAATTGTACTCTTGAGTGTCATGATTCAGAACGTTTGCTCAAAGCTTATAAAGAAAGCAAGCTGACAGGTAAATTAAAAGAGATTGCTTCTAAAATGACTGAGGATGATAATCCTGTATTTGCATTGTCTAAATTCAATCTCAAATAATCATGAGGTTCGTATGGTTTCTTTTCTCACTTAGTCTGTTGGCAGGATGTAGCCGTCAATCGGTAACAGTTAATCCGGACTCTTCATTACCGGTACTGGATATCACCGCTGATTATCCGGAAAGAGAAATAGACTTGGTAGAAGAGGCTGAAATCGAATACATTCCTTTGCAACTTCAAGGAACGGAACGGTTGGAAACATTCGATCTGTTGCGTGGAACAATATCAGAAAATATGATATTCGCATATAACAAGAAAGGAACAGTTTTTGTATTCGATAGGGCAGGGAAACAACTACATCGATTCAATCATGCTAGGGGAGAAAAGAAACAATACGACTATATTTTTTCGATTTATGGAGATGAAAAGAATCAAGAGATATTTATAAAGACTTCTCGTTATAGGATTCAGGTTTACTCCTTGGTTGGTGAATATAAAAGGAGTTTGATAGCTTCTTATCCAATATCATTCAATCAAGTTTTCGGGTATAATAAAGATTCTTTGGTTTTTAGTGATGGGATAAGCAAAATCAAAGATAGGTTTGATAATGGAATTTATTATTATAAATTATCCAAGAAAGACGCTGGGGTATCTCCTTTTCCGTTTTATGTGAAGCATCGGATTACGAATACTTTTACTTGTGAAGTACGGGAAGAGAAACAAATTAGTAGTTTGAGTTATACAATTACTATCGAGCCGATGATAAAAAATGGAAATGAAGTGATTCTTTCAGATTTCGCCTGTGATACTATTTTTTTATTTGATGGTGGAACAAAGAAGGCTTTGTTACGCCGAACTCCTGCCGTTCGTTCTACTTTTCCTCTGAAGTTGATAGGAGTCAGTATAAAGACTGATCGTTTTATTTTTATGGATATTATAGAAAAAGTATATATTCCCAATGAGAAAGGAGTAAAAAATAAATCATTATTATTTGATTTGAAGACACAAGAGGTTTCTGTTCCTATACTCATAAATAAAGAGTTTACTCCTCCGTTTCCTGTCAATGTGGGAAATAGCAATGGGAATTTTCCGAAAAATACTTGTATATCCGCAATACATTCGAAAAAACTACTTGAGTTATATAAATCAGGAAGATTATCCGGTAAAGCAAAAGAAGTGGCTTCTCGTTTGCGTATGGATGATACTCTCGTTTTAATCTTGTATCATTTCAAATAATAGTATGGGTAAAATCCCCTTTTTAGGTGATTAAATTTAGGTAAAATGTAGGATTTATAAACTTATTCTTTTACATTTGTATGCTCAACTTGCTAGCTGGATTACTTCTAGTGGGACATTGTGTTGAGTTCTGACAAAAATATCAACTAATAATTAAATAGAAATGGAAAATCAAGAACTTATTAAACAGGTTACAGAGAAGGCTGAGAAATGGTTGACTCCGGCGTATGATGCCGAAACTCAGGCTGAAGTGAAACGTATGTTGGAAAACGAGGATAAGACAGAGTTGATCGAAGCGTTTTATAAAGATCTGGAATTTGGTACAGGTGGTTTACGTGGAATCATGGGGGTAGGAAGTAACCGCATGAATATATATACTGTGGGTGCTGCTACTCAAGGACTTTCCAACTATCTAAAGAAAAATTTCAAGGATCTTCCTCAAATATCTGTTGTAGTAGGTCACGATTGTCGTAACAATAGCCGCCTGTTTGCAGAAACTTCTGCTAACATTTTCTCTGCCAACGGTATCAAAGTATATTTGTTCGACGATATGCGCCCAACTCCTGAGATGTCTTTTGCTATTCGACATCTTGGTTGCCAAAGTGGTATTATTTTGACTGCTTCACACAATCCTAAAGAATATAACGGTTATAAGGCATATTGGGATGATGGAGCACAAGTATTGGCTCCGCATGATAAAGGTATTATTGACGAAGTAAATAATATCGCTTCAGCTGCTGATATCAAGTTCGAAGGAAATCCGGATCTGATTCAGATTATCGGTGAAGATATAGATAAGGTTTATCTGGATATGGTGAAAACAGTATCTATTGATCCGGAAGCTATTGCTCGTCATAAAGATATGAAGATCGTTTATACTCCGATCCATGGTACAGGTATGATGTTGATTCCACGTGCATTGAAGATGTGGGGATTTGAAAATGTGTTTACTGTCCCCGAACAAATGATTAAGGATGGTAACTTCCCGACTGTTGTTTCTCCGAATCCGGAAAATGCTGAGGCTTTAACAATGGCAATCAATTTGGCAAAAGAAATTGACGCTGACCTTGTGATGGCTTCCGATCCGGACGCTGACCGCGTAGGTATCGCTTGTAAGGACGATAAAGGTGAGTGGATATTGATTAACGGTAATCAGACTTGTATGATGTACCTTTATTATATCTTGACTCAATACAAGCAATTGGGTAAGATTAAGGGTAATGAATTTTGTGTAAAGACAATTGTAACAACAGAATTGATCAAGAAGATTGCCGATAAGAATCATATTGAAATGCTGGATTGCTACACCGGTTTTAAATGGATTGCCCGCGAAATTCGTTTGCGTGAAGGCAAGAAGAAATATATCGGTGGTGGTGAAGAAAGCTACGGATTCCTTGCTGAAGACTTTGTCCGTGATAAAGATGCCGTATCTGCATGCTGTCTGATCGCTGAAGTTGCTGCATGGGCTAAAGACAATGGTAAATCATTGTATCAGTTGTTGTTGGATATCTATGTTGAGTATGGATTTTCTAAAGAATTCACTGTGAATGTAGTGAAACCAGGAAAGAGTGGGGCAGAAGAGATTAAAGCAATGATGGAAAATTTCCGTTCTAATCCTCCGAAAGAATTGGGTGGCTCGAAAGTTATTCTGAGCAAAGACTATAAGACTTTGAAACAAACAGATGCTCAAGGTAATGTTATTTCAATTGATATGCCGGAACCGTCTAATGTTCTGCAATATTTCACAGAAGATGGTAGTAAAGTTTCCGTTCGCCCATCAGGTACTGAACCAAAGATTAAGTTCTACATGGAAGTGCAAGGTGAAATGGGTTGTCGTAACTGCTATGCTTCTGCCGAGTCGGATGCAATGGAAAAAATTGAAGCAGTGAAGAAATCATTAGGTATTTGATTGAATTCAGATACTTTTATTGATAAATAGTAAAAGAGGCTTTTGGGAAAGCCTTGTCCTATAAGATTTAGGCAATGTGTTAAAATCCACTTTTCAACGAATCACCCTCAATACAACTACTTGTAGCGAGGGTGATTCCTATTTATGAGGTTTTTGATGCTCTCTCTTTCTATATCATTAGTGACTTTTGTGTAGCCTTTTTTATCATATCTCCCTCATTTAACGATAGAAATGAGTGAAAGATAGTTATACTTATTCTTTTTTTTCAAAAACTGCTAAAATGTTATCAGCCCATTTTATGTTTTCCGGATTGGAGTGTACGCCATTCTCTTTGAGCATTGTTAAGACTTGTTTCGCTGAAAGTGCAGCATGGTAACATCTTTCATAGTCTTTTAAATGAAAGCAGGTATGTGAAAAATAAAGATAAATCTCTGCCATAAGTGAGAAGAAAGGAACAGTATTGGCTTTCTTTACCAATTCATTTACGTGATTAATCGCTTCTCCAAATTCTTGTTGAGCGGATTGATAGTTTTCAAGTCGCAGATAACTTTTTCCGGTAGCTTTTAGTGCATTAACCAGACTACTTTGCCATTGTTTACGGCTTGGATTGTTTTCATACAATTCAGCAGCATGCCTTTTGTATTCCTGATAGGAGCTTAATGCTGTGTCATATCTATTGTTTTTGAAGGCAAAGTCTCCTAGAACGCGGGAAATACTTAGTATTCTCATCTTGCCATCTTCAAAATCGGGATTGTGCATATGTATCTCTTTTGCCAATCTTTGTGCCTCTAAATAAGTTGAGAGTGCTTTATCGTCCTCTTGCGCTTTTTCGTATAATAAACCGGTAGCCTGAAGAGATAAGATGTATTCGGCAATATCTTCTAAACTCCCAGAGTCTACGCATATTGATCTATACAAAGTACAGGATTCTTGTTGGCAGGCTATTGCTAATTGTTTGTGCATTGGTAATATAACTTTTGCAATATTTTCCATAAATAGAGCCAGGATGGGTACTCTTGCTTCCCAGATGGTAAGAGTTCTTAGATATTCTTCAGAATATTTTTTCTCATGCTTTCCATTAATAATATCCTCCATAAATGCATTATACAACTCTTCAAAGTTTTTTTTATCTTCCATATTTGGATTCTTTAAAGTATAATGTAGCAAGAGTAAACCAAAATAAGCTCTTTCATCTAGCCAATCTGCTTCCCATTCGTCCGGTAATTCCTTATCAATGATTTCGATAGTATCTTGCACAATTTGATTATGATCCTCATTTTCCAACGTGTTGTTTAGTTTAGAAAGATCCATAAAGAGGTTGCGGGAGAAATCAAGAGAAGAGATTTCTGTGAGTTCCTTGTATTTTTCGTTATAATATTCTTTTAGTTTTATGTTGTAGCAATGTTCATAGATGTTCCTTAAATTTTTATATGCATTGGGAAGTAAAATCTCCTTTACTACTAAATCATCCATATCTTCCTCCATCATAGGAATAATGATCTGAAGGATTTTTTCGTTCATTTCTTCCTTACCAATAAACATCAGGTGGTTAGACATCGTTCTCACTATGCGGTCGTACATATGACGCGACTGACAAGTATTGTTTTGATATTTGTCTAGAATGTTATCATTATCAGTTGTATTTTGGCTTTCATTCAAATGCTGCGATAAATACTCCTGTGCCTTTTTCCAAGTCTCTTTATTTTCTTGATTACCTCGATATAATTCCTGAATTTCCTCGCAAAACATTTCGAATAATTGCGGATTATTCTCAAATTCATCCACAAGGGTCAATGTTCCGCTTTGTATTGCTATGGGGAGGCGGCAGGAATATGTATAGTGGAATAAGAGAAATTCTTTTGCTTTAGCAGCATGATACATTAGCTCTTTGATACGTATGGGATCATCCGGTTTCAGGTTATTTAGATGTCGTAATATTGTTTGGTGAGTATCGCATAGATTCTCTTTATTGAGCTCATTCAGTCTGTTTCTCAATAATTGGTGGGAGATGTTCCATTGTTTATCAATACCATTTTCTATAAAATAAGGACGGAACCAACGGCGTAAGATAGAGAATGTGAGTTCATTCCATTCTTCTTTAAGTAATACGGATAAATCAGATTCACGAAGTCCATAACGTGAAGCTGTCAAATAATACATGACCTGATAAACAAACTTATCTCCAAGATTTTCAGCCGCCCGTTTTAGTAAATAAAGAAACATATCGCCTGGTGTATTTGGAAATTCATTGATAAGTTTGAGCATGTATTGTTCTATTTTCACTTCATTGTCTTCCTCTTCTCTTTCGCGAATAGCTTCGAAATCTGAGATATCGAGTGTAAACAGGGCATGGGTAGCCATTTTCAACCATAAGGGAGAATAGTGTGAAAGATACTTGGAAGTACCATGTTGCAATAGTGCATTGACCACACTGGAATGAACCTCTTTACAGTTATAGGTACAAAGAGAAGTGATCATGTCGCGAGTATCTGATTCATCGAATGAGGGAACTTCTATGATAAAACTTTGAGGTATTTTTTGTAGTTCTTCTATTGAATCAGGGATTGTACTTATTAAAGTTGATACGTTGAGCAGAGATAACCATTGTAGTGATATTAATTGCGAATGTTTGTTGAAACAGTCATAAGCGTCAATCAGTAATGTTAAATGTATTCCTGCCTTAGTAGCATGATTAACCAACTTCTCGAAATTGTGAAGAACAATCTGATCATGAGACATATAATTAACTTTCTCCTGCCCAATAACATTGAATGTGCTTACCCAACTGGAAAATGCTTTAAATTCTTCTCCTGACATTTCCGCTCCTTCTTCTACGGGTTCGTACGTTTGATTTAAGATAGTTGCTATTTGATGACAGAAACATTCCAGCATATTGCTAACGGATGAAGCATTACCTGAAACGGATGCGCTGTGAAATAGAAGCAAATGTTTCGGATCGTCTTCCCATTTTATTTGTATTTCATTGGCCAGCTGACACATAATCGAACTCTTTCCGGAACCGGATTCTCCTGAAAACAGAATGATAGGGTACTCTGCCTTCTCTAAATTATTTTTAAGCTCTGAAAGAATAGATACACGTCCTATAAACGAGCGGGTATTCTGTTGGATAAACCCAACTTGTTCTGCAATGTCTTTTTCTATCCAATTCTCATAATTCAGTTGCCTTTCTCCTACATCTTCTAAAATACATTTTTTTAATAGCTCATAGAGTTTTGTGTCGAATTCATCCAGATTTTCAAAATTTCTTCCGTTCCATGTGGGCGAATAATTCATTAATAATTCATCCATATCATTCCGATGGAAGTACTTAGTAATAATTTCCTTGAGATTGTTGAGTTCAGGTTTATGTTGTGTTTCGATATATTTCTTTTGATATTCTTCGGGAATTTCGTGATTAGCCTCTTCGTTGCGAATACATACGATGCTTCGATTCAGATGATTTTTTTCAAATAAACCGTAATAAAATTCTAATGCAGTTACACTGATTTCGTCAGTTTGTAGCAAATTGCAGCAACGGTCTATATCTAACTGTGGGAGTGAACGTTTGATACGAATATTACCCGGCACCCATCCATAACGTGAACCAAGTAACCCAATAAAGAAAGGACGGCTTCTGTCTATCTCTTCCATACATACTTTCAGTATCTTTGCGTCACGGTCAATTAGACTCTTGTCATCAGTAGTATTTACTCCCCAGCGTAAGTCAATGATTCGAATTGCTACGTGTAGAGGATTGAAGAACTCTTCTAGTTGAGGGATTACTATTCGGCGGATATGATCTCTTTCTGCATCCATGTCTGCAAATGTGCTACTGATAAAGAGTGTTACTGTGGTCCATTCGTCGTTTTGCTTCATAGTTGAATTTTTTCGGTTCGTAATTCACAAATATAAGAAAGTTGGGCGGATATCCAATGAATAATCTCTTTGTTAGTTTCATTTCCTTTGCATTCTTTAAGTTCCCTTTCTAATCCTTCTGCCCTGAATCTTGTTCTATCTGCAACATCTCAATTTAAACATGCAGGCTACGGGGGCACAAGGTTTTTGTTGATGCTTTAGAGTGGATGCGTTTCGTTTCATTCTCATAAGTTGTTCGTTTGTAGTTTGTGTGTACTTCGTAGCCTGTTCTTGTTGTACTAGAATACGATTGATTATATTGCTTCAGAGGTAGGATTTTCTATCCACCAATCAATCATCTTTCTAGCCAAACTCAGTTTATGTGGAAGCTCTGGCAAATTGTCTCTCCTGTAAAAGGCTCCCGAATTCAGTTCCTCTTTTTGTAACTTGATTTCTCCTCCGGCATAATCGGCAATAAAGCCGACCATTAATCCGCTGGGATAAGGCCATGGCTGATTGCCAAAATAAGTGATATGATTTACATCTAGTCCTGTTTCCTCTTTTACTTCACGTGCTACACATTCTTCCAGTGTCTCTCCTGTTTCCAAAAATCCGGCAACAAGGCTATTGAATGTTCCTTTAAAATTATGGGCATGGACGAGCAAGATAGAATCCTCTTTGCGTACCAAAACCAAGATAGCGGTAGAAATAGCCGGATACACTTCTTGTCCGCACTTAGGACAACGCTTCATAATTGTTTCTTTTTGTTCCAGAGGAGTTCCACAAGCAGAACAGAAACGGTTGTTTCTGTCCCAATGTAATATTTCATATGCTTTTCCCGCTGTCTGATAATGAACTACTGATAAATATTCGTACGAAGCACGAAGTCCGACCATTACAAATTGTTCCGATTCTTCGACAGGAGATGTGATGGAAAAGGATTTACAAATACTATTTCCCAGTATGGTAATATCGTGTATTGTAGTTTTCTCTTTGATATTAATAGGAGGTACTTCTCTATAAGGAATAGTGAATGTCCCATTTTCATTCTTTTCAAGTAGTAGCTGGTCTTTATAAAAGATGAACCACCAAAGTCGCATTGTTTGACTCATTTTCTTCTAAGGTTTTTTCGCGGTATTTTCCACAAATGTTTTCGTGGATATTCTTTCACGCAGCGAAGTTATAAAAAACTGATTTGATATTTAAACTTGTGGAGTAAATTATCAGTGGATTATTCTAATAATATTCGTTGTTTTATTCCAATCTCCTTGATAAAATAACTATCATGGGAAATAGCGATAATAGTTCCTGCATAGTTCTTAATCGTTGAAGTAATGATATCGATACTTTGTATATCCAAATTATTGGTCGGTTCATCCAAGATAAACATATCCGGTGTATGGTTATTAATCATTAAGGAACAAAAAGCAAGTCTCATTTTCTCTCCACCACTAAGTTTTTTGCAAGGTTTCTCCCAAACCGTTGCAGGAAATAGATACCGATTTAGAATAGTTTTTAATTCATGCTCTGGAAGATTACGGGTATTAAAGGTATATGCTTGTTCTAAAATACTTTTACGGTCATCAATAATAGAATATTCCTGATTCAGGTAGATATATGTAAACTCGGCTTTGATCAGACTTCCCGTAAGCGGTTGAAGTTGTTTGGTAATTAATTTTAATAGAGTTGTTTTTCCGCTTCCATTATTACCTTCGATCGTAATACGGTCACCGCTTCTTATTTGGAAGCTGATGGGAGAGTGCCAGAGAAAATTCTTAGTTTGATTCGACTCAGGGTAATTATCGGCATTTTGATAACTGAAGTTGATTTCTTTTGCTGTTACTAATATTTTTCCTGTATGTAAGGAAGATCTGCTGAAATCTGTCTTCAATGTTGTAACAGGTGAGAGCGAGTTCTGAAGTTGATTACGTTCATTTGCTATTTTTTCGGTTTTCTCCTGATGGATATTACTCAGTTTGCTTGTACTTTGTTCAGACTTACTTTTAAGAGCATTTAGCATGATGCGCGGGACACCTTTTTTAATGTTGGCTTTTTCACCACGTACATTCTGTTTATCTCTTCGTTCGGCTGTCTCACGCGAAATCTTTTGTGCTAATTTGAGTGCTTTATCTTTTTCTTCAATACGCTGTTGCAAAGCTTGTTGCATGATCATTTTCTGCTTTTTGTAAAACTCATAATTCCCTCCGTAGTAAGTAATCTGATGTTTTTCTAATTCGCAGATTTCCGGAAGAAGATTAAGTAACGTACGATCGTGACTTACTACTAGCAGAGTAGAACGGCATTTTTCTACCCAACTGTATAAACGTTGTCTACCTGATAAATCAAGATGGTTGGTTGGTTCATCCATTAGTATCAAAGATGGATTATGAATAGTTGTTCCTGCTAGAAATACGCGTGTCTTTTCTCCGCCACTAAGCAGATATATTGGATAAGATAAAGTAAACTCTCCTAATCCCCATGTGTTCAGTGCGGCCATAGAACGTTCTTCAATATTCCAGTCATCGTTTAAGATCCTGAAATTTTCGTTAGAAGTATCTCCAGCTAAGATAGCCTGTAATGCTTGTTGTTTTTGGTCTATCCGAAGTGCTTGAGCAATGGTTAGTGAATCATACTGTCCGAAATGTTGCGGAATATAATAAATGTCATCTGGGCGGACCACAGTACCGCTGGATGGAGATAGTTGTCCGGCAATGATTTGCAGTAGGGTAGATTTTCCACAACCGTTATTGCCAACAAGTCCTAATCTTTGTCCTTTTCTGATTGAAAAATTGAGATCGCTGAATAATATTTCTTTATCCGGATGGATATAACTAATTTGTTGAATACTGATAGGCATAATATAAACTATTGAGTTTGAAGTTGGAAAACTAGTGAAAACGAATCACAAAAAAGAAGGGAATGACAAACACAATATAGGCTATACAACACGAATTTCGTGATGCTTAACGATGAAAAAGCATGTTAAAAAAGTGATGTTTAAAGAAAGTGTTGTCTTACTTAGATATTCTCATGGGAGTAATTATGAAGTTTAATTTGTGTGCAAAGATAATATTTTCCATCAATATACTCGTGTTTTTTATCAAAAATATAAGTGTGTCCAGATTAAAAGACAAATCTTCAGAATATTGAGCTAGGAAGAGTGAATAAGTAATATTAAAAAATCAAACAGAGGTTGAGCTTGAAATAAACGTACCCTCTGTTCTCCTCATTTACAATTTCTGTTTTCTAAACTATGTAGTTTTTATATATAAATTGACCTTACACATCAAACAACTCATTTAATCCTTCACTCATACTTGGATGTGTGAAGATAAAGTCGCGAAGGAAAGTATAATGCTGCCCAGTTTTCATTGCTATTGCCACGATATTGATTATTTCCGATGCATCCGCGCAAAACAAAGTACATCCCATTATCTTTCCATTATGGTTGTTTACAATTGCTTTCAACATACCATCTATCTGTTGTAAAGTACGTGAACGTACCACAGCTGTTGCTGGTAATCGTGAAACCTTGATAGAGTAACCTCTCTTTAGTGCTTCCTCTTCAGTGAGTCCGATATGTGCCAATGGTGGATCAATAAATACTGCGTAAGGAACAGGAGTTCTATCACCAATATCCCGTTTTTTATCTCCAAAAAGCTGATCACGAATAATCCGGAAATCATCCAAGGAGAGGTAAGTAAATTGCGCTCCTCCTTTTACATCACCCATTGCCCATATATGAGGAACATTGGTACGGAGTTGGTCACTGACAGTAATAGCCCCATGAGCATCTACTGTCACGCCTGCTGCCGAGAGGTTCAGGTCTTTAATCATCGGTTTGCGTCCCGTTGCTATCAGGATAGCGTCCCCATCTATAAAATAAGGAGTGCCGTCAGAAACATCGGAATACGTTAGCGTTACTCCGTCATTCGTGTCATGAATGGATTGCGCACGCGAATTCAAGCGGATTTCAATTCCTTTCCTTTTCATGACATCTTTCACACTGTTGGCAATATCACGATCTTCATTAGGCATAAACTTATTTCCTCCTTCAAGTATTGTAACTTTACTGCCGAATCCTGCATACATAGAAGCGAATTCCAGTCCGATATATCCTCCACCAACGATAATTAAATGTTTAGGTAATAAATCTACTTCCAGCATTGTTGCACTTGTGTACACTTTCTGGCTTTGTTTGATTCCATCTATTGCTGGAATTATAGGTGTAGAACCAGTGTTGATAAAAATCTCTTTACCCTGCAGTTCAATATCTCCGTCAGGTAGAGCAACTTTAATCGTATTGGCCGATGTGAATGAACCTACACCTGTATAAATCGTAACATTAGGACGTTTACTCAGCTTTTCGTAGTTGCTATCCCGTAAGAACGAAGTTAGTTTATTCTTGCGGGATATTGCTTGTTTATACATATTTGCCTGTTTAGGATAGTCTTCATGAAAAAACAGACTGGAAATATCAGCTTCATGTATCAGAGCCTTCGTAGGAATACAAGCTATATTGGGGCAACTTCCTCCGTACATCGTCTTGGAACGCTCTACGATGGCAACTTTCCATCCCCGGTTTGAAAGTTCGGCAGCAAGAACTTTGCCTGCTTTTCCGAACCCTATAATAATAGCATCATATTGTTTCATAAATTATTCTCTTTAACTGTTTATACTCAGCCATATAAACAGCAGAAGAGAATATTTGTTTATGTTGTGAAAGGCTGCTTATACGTTTTTAAGTGTTTTGA
>ERZ826016.2257-NODE-2257-length-15533-cov-2.830275_pt1 | contig 15533 bp, 8 predicted proteins | sample MGYA00519872_ERZ826016 | MGnify/ENA primary metagenome ERZ826016 (study PRJEB31778, sample SAMEA3449218) | human gut metagenome | biome: human gut; feature: human-associated habitat; material: faeces | place: United Kingdom | collected 2010/2012 ... | reverse complement strand
TATAGCTTCATTTTATGCTCTACGACATATTTAATATCTTTTTGCATCTCTCTCTCTTGTTTTTATCTACTCGCCTTTATATTTGATTCAAATCTGAAACAATATTTCAAATATGAAAAATACAATTCCAAATATGAAAAAACCAAAAGAGAATTATAAGGTTCCAAACTTAGAAAAAGGGATTGCCATACTTGAATATCTGTCCCTTTGTCCTCGGGGAGAAACCCTTCAAGAGATTAAATCCGTTCTTGATATTTCTCAAACCACAGCTTATCGTATTTTGAGTACATTGGTCCGGTTAGATTATCTGATTTATCATGATGACACAAAGCGCTATAAGTTATCCAGAAAATTACTGACACTGGGTTTTCGGTCGTTGAATGAGCACAAATTACTAGAAACTGTTCTACCACGTTTACGTGATTTAAGAGATGAAGTACAAGAAACATCTTGCTTTGGAGTATTGGGAGAAAAGAATGGAATCTTCATTGAACAGGCACAAGGAAACCACACTTTTCGTTTCGTCCTCTCACCGGGAAAACCTTTTGAATTGCATTGCTCCGCTCCAGGAAAAGCAATCATGGCTTATCTTCCCAATAATGTTCGAGACCGATATTTATCATATATGGAATTTACACGTTATAATGACCGGACCATCACCTCACCTGAGGAGTATTTAAAAGAATTAGAAATAGTACGCAAACATGGATATGCCATAGACAATGAAGAAGAGCTCACCGGAGTAATCTGCATCGGTTCTCCCATATTTAATTATATAGGCTATCCTTGTGGGGCAATCTGGATTTCCGGCCCTAAAGACCGTTTATCAAAAGAAGTGATTCGTTCTTCAGCAGCTTGTATCAAGAAAATTGCATTGGAGATATCGGAAGAGTTAGGATACAGTAAACGTTAACACAAGATATTATTATGAAAAATAAGTATAAAGGTACATTAAGATACATATGGCTGATTTGCCTTATTTTTTCCAATATCGCTTTTCTTTCGGCCGGAACTTCCCCCCTGTTTCCAACAAGCATTGCCGTAAATGAAAAAGGTGAATTGTTGATTGCAGAAAAAGGAACTAAAAAGGTAGATATCTTTTCTCCTGATGGAAAAACGCTCATACATTCTTTTCAGTTGGATGATACGCCAACAGGAATCTTATCGGACGGTAACAAAATATACGTAACAACTTTTGAAACCATAGGACGTTTACAGATACTATCTTCAGAATCAGGTAAAGTTGAGAAGTCAATTATAACTGGTTCGGGAGCTTGTTATCCTTTGTTGAGTTCGGATAAAAAGTACATTTATGTATGTAATCAATTTCAAAATACAGTATCTAAAGTCGATATAGAGAAAAAAGAAGTAGTAGCGACAGTAAATGTATTACGGGAACCTAAGTCAGCTGTATTAAGTAAAGATGGTAAATATCTGTATGTCACAAACTTCCTACCTGCACAACGAGCTGACGTCAATTATGTAGCAGCATGTATTACTGTGATAAAAGCAGACCGATTTACTAAAGTAAAAGATATCCAGTTAGCGAACGGTAGCAACGCTTTGCGTGGAATTTGCATTACTCCGGATGGAAAATATATCTATGTCTCCCATAATCTCGGACGTTTTACAGTACCAACTTCCCAGCTACAACAAGGATGGATGAATACAAGTGCCTTTAGTGTTATCGACGTTGATAAGCAAGAATTTCTGGGAGCTGTAGTTGTGGACGAACCGGAACGCGGAGCAGCAGGTATCTGGAGTATCGCATGCAATGACCAATCAATCTTTATCTCCCACTCAGGAACGCATGAGGTGAGCGTCATCAACCATAAAACAATGCTGGACAAGTTTTTAAATTATCCCGACAAGTCTGCATTAGATTACGATTTGACATTCCTTTATGGCATACGGAAACGCATACCTTTACAGGGAAACGGACCACGTAGCATGATTCTGACAGATACCAAATTGATCATTACCACCTACTTTGCTGATATTTTAAATATCGTGGATATCAATACTCATCAGTTAATGACCGTAGAAATGAATCCCGGACGTGAAGAGAGTTTAGAAAATAAAGGTGAACGTTATTTCAATGATGCGTCACATTGTTTCCAAAATTGGCAGAGTTGCAATGGTTGTCACCCGGGAGATGCACGCACCGACGGAATGAACTGGGACTTGATGAACGATGGAATAGGTAATCCAAAGAACTGCAAAAGTCTATTATTCAGTCACGTAACTCCCCCCAACATGATTTCCGGCATTCGCGAACATGCAGAACGTGCTGTAAGAGCCGGCTTTAACTTTATCCAGTTTTATGATATTTCAGAGGAAGATGCAGTCTGTGTGGATGCTTATTTAAAGTCACTTCGTCCTGTTTCCAGTCCTTACCTGATTAATGGAAAGCTATCTGAGAAAGCCAAAACAGGAAAGGAAGTATTTGATCGGTTACAATGTGGGGAATGCCATAGCGGCAGTTATTATACAGACATGAAAATGCATCGAATCGGTGACGACATTGAGTTCGAAAAAGGTTGGGATACTCCTACCCTACGTGAAGTATGGCGTACGGCTCCTTATCTTTTTGACGGGCGTGCAGCAACAATGAAAGAAGTCTTCGAAGTACATAAGCATGGCATTTCCAAGAAGATATCCGAAAAAGACATAGAAGCATTGACCGAATATGTGAACTCACTATAAACGATATTAATCAGTAAAACAACCACTAAATTTTTAAACACTAAAGAATATGAAGTATCTAAAAAAGTACACAAACGCCGACTACTATAAAAACGGCGAATTTCAGCAGGATGTTGCCATAGAAGCCATGAAAGACATGTTTGCTTATTATGGAATACCATTTACAGAACTAATGGCTAAAGACATATGGGTAACAGACTTTAGCTTGGGAGATTTTGAACACGTAGGGATGGGTGGTATTTTCTGGGTAAACGATCCTGAATATAAATACTTCGCCCATGCCATTTATCTATTGCCCGACCAGATGATTCCTGAACATGCACACGTAGCAACTAATTTTCCAGCCAAACATGAATCATGGATGGTAGAAAAAGGATGGGTTTATAACTTCTCAGAAATAGGAGATGAAACACCCAAAGCTCCAACCATTGCAGCTAGTCATGGTCCTATCAAAAGCAAAAACTATGTGATCCAAAAAGTGGGTGACGTACTTCGCTTAAAAGCATTAGAAACCTATCATTTTATGATGGCGGGCCCCGAAGGTGCGGTTGTCAGCGAATGGGCGTGTTACCATGATAATGATGGCTTGCGTTTCACCAACCCGATAGCTGCTTTATAACAAGACATAATACTTTATCATTTGCCACATGAATAGATTTTATTTATTATCACTTCTTTTGCTTATCTCTTTCGTAAGTTACGCCAATCCCTCACAGAAGAAGGCTGAAACATGGATCGAAGCTTCCGTAAGGACGAAAACAGAGATACAAACAATGCTTAAAAAGCGTGGGATGCCTATCACTTCTACTTGGATGAAGCACCGGAGTAAAGCCGAACCTTTTACGGTAGATTTAAAAGGAGTGGATAAACTGGTGCTTGTTACCTCCGGCGGACCGGACGGGTCAAGTTACGACCATGCTGTCTGGGCAAATGCACGTCTGATAAAGCCCAATGGTACGTCTGTCTGGCTGGATAGTATTTCTTATGAATACAGCGTTACTGGTTGGGGAAATCCTAAGCTAAATAAAAATATATACGATAACGACATTATTATTGCCGGCAAGAAATATGAACATGGCGTCCTATGTCATGCAGATGGAATATTGATCTATCCGCTTCAGGGACAATATGTCCGATTCGAAGCAGAAGTCGGGATTGATGATGCATCCGTAAATGGAAGCGCCTATTTTTCAGCAATGAATATTGCACCCAATCTTGTTATTAAAGAATTGGTGAACCAATATCCTCATGAAATGGCAATGTTATCCATGGCTGTAGAAAACATGGAGAAATGGATCATCAGTCCAGATGCATCGATTGAACGAAAAGCGGTAGAGAATGTAATTGAAAAATTAAAGAATAAAGTCTATTACACCGATGTAGCTAAGCAAATAGCTAATGAGAAAGATATCAATGTACAGATACACAAATACTTGGAACTATTGGATAAAGCTCAAGAAATATACCTGATTCAAGAGGAACTGGCATGGCTCAATGTGGGCGCGGTTCAAGCTGCTTTCGACGACATGAAAAAGCAAACAGGATATGACATCAATAAGTACGAACCCTTGTTGAAAGAATTATTCCGACTTGAAAAGAAAGGCTTTCAAGGTATTTATAGTGGAGAGGAGCAAGCGATAGCCGATGCTCGTAAAGCATTGAAATACAAACATAAAATCTTGTTGGGAAATACGTTATTAGATACCAATAAAATAGTTGCCGCCCGTTTTAAATTGGGAATGACGGCTCGTCAGGCAATGGCTCCTGATTTAGGAACACAAGCCAACAACTGGAGTAATCAAGAATCAGCCCGCCGGGGAGGTTTCGATGCAGAGATTGTTGAGCTTTCCGATTTACGCGGAGACATCAAGACACGTTGTATTTATAAACCATCCAACGGCTCTTCCATTTCCGACCTAAAGCTTCATTGGGAAGGAGACAGAGTAATGTTTTCGCAATTACAAAGCGATAAACGATGGAATATATTTGAAGCGAAACTAGACGGAACCGGTTGTAAACCTCTCTTGGAAAATGAAGAACCGGATCTGGAATTCTATGACGGAACTTATTTGCCTGATGGCCGTATTGTAGCTGTCTCCAATATCGGATATCAAGGAGTACCATGCGTGAATGGTTCCGACGCAGTAGGAAACATGGTACTTTATAACCCGAAAGATAAAAGTATGCGCCGCCTGACATTCGACCAAGACGCTAATTGGAATCCGACTATCATGAACAACGGACGCATCATGTACACACGCTGGGAATACACAGACCTTACACATTATTATTCCCGTATTGTGATGCACATGAATCCGGATGGAACAGAAAACAAAGCACTCTACGGTAGCGGTTCCATGTTCCCGAACAGTACCTTTGACATGCAACCTTTGCCAGGATATGGTTCTGCATTTATCGGAATCATATCCGGTCATCATGGCATAGCCCGCTCCGGACGTCTGATATTATTCGACCCCACCAAAGGGCGCAAAGGAGTATCCGGCATGATTCAGGAAATACCTCACCGGAATCGTCCGATCCAAGAACTTATAAAAGACGAACTGGTAAATGATGTCTGGCCACAATTCATTAAACCGACTCCTTTAAGCGATAAATATTTTCTGGTTGCAGCCAAACTAACTCCTAATTCATTATGGGGAATCTACCTGGTAGATATCTATGATAATGTAACTTGCCTGATGCAGGCAGAAGGAGAAGGTTATATCAGTCCGATTCTGGTACGTAAAACAATTACTCCACCTGCCATTCCTGACCGGGTAAAACTGGAAGATAAAGAAGCTACCTTCTTTATTCAAGATATTTATGAAGGAGAAGGATTAAGAGGCATTCCCCGGGGAACGGTAAAATCTCTCCGCCTGCATGCTTATGAATATGCGTATGTCAATACAGAATCAGATCATAACTGGCAAGGCATACAATCCGGATGGGATATCAAACGCTTGTTAGGCACAGTTCCGGTAGAAGAAGACGGTTCAGTTATTTTCAAAGTTCCGGCCAATACTCCTATTTCCATTCAGCCATTGGATAAAGAAGGAGTAGCTATTCAGTGGATGCGTAGCTGGGTAACCGGACAACCGGGTGAGATTGTATCTTGCGTAGGTTGCCATGAAAATCAAAATCAGATTCCTATTCCCAAACGAGTCATCGCTTCACAGAAAGCCCCGTCTTCCCTTACTTTACCGGAAGGTGGACAACGATCCTTTACTTTCGATCTGGAAGTACAACCCATCTTGGATAGAGCATGTATTGCCTGCCACACCGGAGAAGGGAAAGCGTTTGATTTACGTGGTGGGAAAAAAGACCAAAAGGGATACGGTACTTCTTATTTAAATCTACATCCATACGTGCACCGTCAAGGAGGTGAAGGAGATATGGTAGTTTTGCAACCTTATGAGTATCATCCCAATACAAGCGAATTAGTTCGACTCCTGAAGAAGGGGCATTACAACGTAAAACTGACAGACAAAGAATGGAAGACACTCTATAACTGGATTGACTATAACGCGCCGGACAAGGGATATTTCAACGCAAACGTATTGAAGTACTTTCCATACAAAGGATTTGACCAAGTGGAACGTCGTATAGAACTGAATAATAAATATGCAGGCGGTTCCGGCGTAGACTGGAAGAAAGAAATCACCGAATATGCCGAATATTTAAAGAAACAAGGTACGATAACTCCTGTAATGCCTGAAAAGGAAGTGAATCGGAAAGAAAAAGAGATCAAAATCCAAGGATGGCCATTTGATAGAGACAAGGTGAAAGCCATGCTGACTGATGAGAAAGAAACACGTAAAGTCGTTGAGATAGCTCCGGGAGTGGAAATTACTTTCGTCCGTATTCCTGCAGGTGAATTTGTTATGGGAAATAACAACGGTGAACCGGACGCCCGTCCTACCAGTAAAGTAAAAATAAAGAAAGCATTTTGGATGGCAGAACTGGAAACAACGAACGAACAATACCGGGTTATTTTCCCGGAACATGACAGCCGTTTTGTGGACCAACAGTGGAAAGACCATGTCGTTCAAGGTTATCCGGCCAATAAACCGGAACAACCTGTAATCCGTATCAGCTATAATGATGCAATGGAATACTGCCAAAAATTGAGTGAGAAAACCGGTCTGAAAATCACTCTTCCTACCGAAGCACAATGGGAATGGGCCTGTCGTGCCGGTAGCGACCAGGATTTCTGGTATGGTGACTTGCATACAGATTTTGGCAAAAAGGACAATATGGCTGATAAGACAACATTGTTGTTAGCCGTTTCGGGTATAGACCCGCAACCTATGTCTAAATCTGATTTCTGGTACCAGTATTACACTTTCCTACCAAAAGAAGAAAGTGTCGATGACGGGAATCTGGTTCAAGTTGGCGGAAAGGTTTACGAAGCAAATCCATTCGGTCTGTATTGTATGCATGGAAATGTTGCAGAGTGGACACGCTCCGACTATTTACCTTATCCTTATAAAGAAACAACGAAATCATCTTCCGAATATAAGACCGTACGTGGAGGTTCGTATATCGAACGTCCGAAGTTCTCCACCTCCTACTCACGTAAAGGTTATTACCCATATCAGAGAGTGTTTAACGTTGGTTTCCGCATGATTATTGAAGAATAATTAAATTCCAAATTCAATGATGGAAAGATAAAACATCTAAAACCTATTCAGTCAAACAACTGATCCCACCCAAAAAGTAAGCCAACCATTCTTTACGAATGAGTTGGCTTACACAGATTGGGTAAAACAGTACATGGGGGAAGGGGGGGCTGGATGAAACTGCCTTACTCAAATCTACAATCAATCTTTCAAACTATCTTCTTCGAGGCAAATTCAACAAACCATAGACAGCATTACTCAAAGTCGGCTCTCCATGGAAAGGCAATATAGCCAATGTCTCATAAGCCTTTTTATAATCACCACTTCTCGCATAGGCAGCGGCCAGATAAGAAACTGTACTCTTTGAAGGGGTAAGTTCAAATGCCTTTTCCGCCAAGGTTATGACAGCTTGCTTTTCTTCATTGGAAGGAGTATAGGTTTCAACAAAAAACTTGCCAATAATAAAAGTATATATCATTTCCCGATACAGATAAGGACGTGTCTTTTCATTTGCTGCTCCAATAGCGGTCGCCTGAGCGAGAGCCTCTTTATAGTTACCGTCAAATATCTGAGACTCCATTTGAATCAAGCTCATATACAATTCTTTATTAGGAAAGTTTTTACTCTCAATTAAATCCATGTACGAACGGTACTTCGCCTCTTCTGTCCGTACCGACATCGGTATCCGTATCAGATTCATATACATATACCTGTCAAAATCAAGAGATTTATCAAGTTCAGATGAATAAACATCATTATACTCTAACAAAGTAGACCATACTTTATCATTCTCAATGGTACGAGTGAAACGGCACAAAAGTTTACCGATTCTCGGACTTTTCAGTTTTTCAGGAGACAATCCGGTTAAATACTGGTTGAAGAACGGACGCACCGAATCTGGAAACACCTGCGGTAATACCTCAAACAAATATTTTTCGACAAAGTCAACTTCCCTATTACCCGACTTCCACTTTTGATTATACTCGTCTATTTGTTTGCCCAATGAACCGTTCTTGGCATCCTGACAGGATTTCAAGAATAATTCTGAAGGCATAACTCCTGTTTTAGTACTCAGCAACTGACCGTTCTTATCCAACCAATAAAAAGATGGATAAGCTCCCGGACGGAACTTAGTGAAAAAGCCATGATTTTTTTCTTTTTCCGCATCCAACTGAATAGAAATATAATTTTTATCCATATAAGCCACTACTTCAGGATCTTTAAAGACTGTAGCTGCCATCTTCTTACACGGAGCACACCAAGAGGTATATACATCTACAAAAATCGGTTTATCCTCTTTTTGAGCACGTGCTTTCAGGTCTTCCCAAGAGCAATTCTTCACAAACGAAATTTGCTGGGCATTTGCTACCAAGACAAATGCCGACAAACATAACAACAGTCCTATTAATCTATTCTTCATAATCAATATTTACTTTCAAAATCCATTATACGATCAGCAAAATTAGGATGGAATACTGTACGCTTCAAACTAAGCCCACCATCCGTATTAACAGTCAAGCCACAGAAACCGGCTTTCTTTTCCGACAAGCTATTGTTACGGAAAGCTACCCATAAACGATTTCCACCACGTTCTGCTTCAATATGATCAATTACATATTGGGCACCTTCTTCCGCATCATCTTGCAAGTCATAAATTACCCCACCAGTGGAGCTTGCCGAATTATATACATAAACTTTACTGCCAGCTACATAAAATAAATAACCGGAGAAAAGAGCGGAAGTAGTGAATGAGTTAGCTGTAGCGATGTTCTCACAAGTAAGCACCTCATTACCTAAATCTTTAAAATAAGAGGAAGGTTTAGCATCTGTATAAAAGCCAATTCCCATCTTCAATAAATGCCTCTCTCCTTCCGGAGTCTCAAACACTCCCAGATATTCTTTATCTCCGGACGCACTACGCGAAGTAATACCTGCATACAAACATCTCATTCCTACCTGATCCGGATTAAAGAAACCACCATTGACATATGTAAAACCACTTGTTTTAGTTACTTTCGTCAGAAAAGCAGTTGCTATATTAATTATAGAATAGAAACAAGTATTTTGATTATCATAAAGTACCATACGGCCAACCATATCTTCATCATCTATAAAATTAGCATTGTCTGCAATCTCATAAGTACCACCTTGAACCACTAAATTAGGTTTTACCGTTACATCCGGAGTTAAACTGTTAGTAGCCCTGTCGTAAACCAGCCCATTATCCACCAAATATTCACGCATTGAACTCTTATAATAAGCCTGTGGCACTACTTCATCCGGAACAACACCAAAAAACATATCCTTATAATCCCGACGTTTGGTTAAGGTGATATTATCAAGTATTTTACCTCCCTTTCCATCTTGACACATTACAAGCACCTCACTCGTCACATCTGTCCGATATTTGTTGAAATAAACCCGTTTCGGATGAGTACCCAGTACATCACCATCATTTAGTTTACCATAAACATCTGTTACAATCTCATCTTTACCGGGAATCCAGAAGTCAAGTATAGCTTTTTCATCCATTTCTGCAAGAATCATCAATCCATTAGTAAATTCATTCACCACATTTACAGTAAACTCTTTCTCATAATAGATTTGCGTCACTGTGCTTACAGCTTTGAACTTCATCGTATGTTCCCCCGGAGTCAAGCGAATCACCACATCCAAATTCTTTTCTTTTGAAAGTGTATCCGCTTCATAACGAGTAGATTTATCATAAGTAATCCAGAAGAATCTCAGATCAGCTTCCGTATTCAATGTGGTTTTTAGTGTAGGATGAATACTAAATAAATTGTCTACATACACATCGGTATATTCATCTTTGATCCCCTCTATGACAACATCATTAAGTGTATCAAAGTTCTCATTCGTTGTGTCGTCCACACACGCCCAACAGGCGAACAGCATTATATATACTATTAATTTCTTCATCATATTCTAAATTATTAAAGTGGTGACCAATCGGCTGTAATCCATGACTGCGTATCTTCGTCCCAAATAGGAGTCTGAACCAAATAATTATAAACTATACGCCCGTAAGACATATAACTAGTTACTACTGAATAATCCATCTCTTTCGGAAAATCAAATCCCTGCAATTGAATACATAAACGATGTTTTGCTTTTGAGTAGGTTCCGTAGTACAATGACAATGGCATATCCCAATAAGAAGGTTTAACCAACTGATCCGTTATCACCAGTTTCGCTTTTAATGAACCGGTATATCCTAAATCAAAATCCTCACTTGACTTCAGGTTCAGAATCAGTTTCACATCTCCATTCTTCAAATCTTCATTCATTACAGTTATATTGATAGCAGTTTCTATATTACCAGCTTTCAAAACGACTGATTTTGATAGATTTTTATAATGAACTCCTTCTTTAGCAGTCGATGCGGGATCTACTTCCACAAAGATTGAGCGATCTTTATCGACAGAGGTTCCGATAATCCGTACCGGAATAGAGACTACATCTTCATCTTTCAAACCGGATGCAAAAGAATAGAAAATACTATCTTTTTCTGTCACAGTGCTAAAGTAGACAGCCGGCTTTTCCTCGTACAGCATTCTCTCATTTTCCTGGCATCCCCAAAGGCTAAAGCCGATCAGCATAGCCCATATGTTTATTAATAAAAATTTCTTCATAACACGCTAATCTATAAAATACGTATTTTCCGTAGGAAGCGGAAGTATATATACACTCTCATAATCGGACAATGCAGTCTTTAATATAGGCTTTTTCTGTATCGCCATACGCTTGTAAGCATAAAACAACTGACCTTCACCAAGAAACTCTTTGGCATATTCCGCAAGTAACGTTTCTTGTAAGTTTTCTGCAGTCAGTTCCGTTTCGGGAAGTCCGCGATGGTATTGAAGCTGATAAAAGTAATCGTTTGCATCTCCCAATGTCGGAGCAGTTTCCGTTGCAATAAGAAACATCTCTGAAACTTTCAATAGAGGGATACGTTCCGAATAACTATATTTCGCAATCAGGTTATAAGACCCGGAGTTTTCTACCCACCATTGCTGACGATAGTCCATACTCAAACTTGTAGGGAAAATCTTACCCAGGGTTGATTTGTTTATAGACAGGAAATCGGAATTAGCATTACTTACATAGAAGTATTTATCTACCATTTCATCTTTTAGTCCACGATATTCCAGTGAAAAAACATTTTCCTGAATAAAGCCATTCTTATCCTGGCTCGACAGGTCCGCACCGGAAACAAGTGGAAACAGAGTAGAGTTGATTACTTCCACTGCGTAATTATAGGCTTTAGTTTGATCGCCTTCCGCATTTCGATACAATAAAGTACGTGCCAATAAAGCAGTTACCGCGTAATAATTCATCCGGTACTCTCTTCCTTTCCATACTCCTGTAAGATTCTCCAAATCAAATGTAGCATGTTGGGGTCCGTAAGGATCAATCGGAGCCAACAAAGTACGTGCAGCTTCCAAGTCGCCTACAATACGATTCAAAACGCCTTCTGTAGTCAGACGTTCAAAAAGTTCGTTTGTATAACGGTCTACATAAGCAATCGCTTTCCGGTTTCTGCCATTCTCCATGGCAGGTGAAGCAGCAAACAGACGCAACAGGTCTAAATGAATGTAAGCTCTCAATCCCAATGCTTCTCCCTTGAAAAGTTCGTATTCTCCGGTTGCAAAAATTCCCTTTTGATCGTCAATACGATCTAAGAGGCTATTCAGGTTGGCAATAATATTATATTCGTTCTTCCAAATATTATCTTTGCGTGTTTCCTCTTTTGTTTCAGAATAATTGTATGTGTACGCATTCTCAAAATTATTGAGGGCAGTGCCGGCTGTGGAATAATATTGCCCGAGCACATCCATATAGGTCATGGTCAGCTGTCCACCATAAAGATCTTTGGTAGCCATTGTTCCATAGCAACCGATCAACGCATCTCTGAATCCTTGCGAAGTCTCAAACAGATCGTCAGCTTTCAGTTCTGATTTAGGGGAAATATCAAACCAACTTTCACACGAAGACAATGTCAAAAGTGGTATTATATAACCTAATATTAGTATCTTCTTCATATTCTTCTTCATTTTAAAAAGTTAATTGAGCAGTAAAGGAGTAATGATGCGCATAAGGATAAGCCGTACCGATCTCACGACGTATAGTAGACATCCTCATAAAGTCATTTGCAGTCATAGCCACTTTCAGATATTGTGCTCCAAAGTGACGGATCCAATCTGTCCGGAACGTATAAGCAAGACTTACAGAATTGGCAGACAGATAATTATCTTTCTCCACAAAGCGGGAAGTCGGTTTCGTTGCCGTACGATCGCTGATACGTTTAAATATGGCAGCTACTCCCGGAGTCTGCCAACGGTTATAGAGCGCACGTTCATCTACATTATTATATGGATTCACATTTTCCACCTTATCGACCAAAGTTTGGTTATAAGCATATCCTCCGAAGCGGTAATAGAAGTTCGTATTCAGTTCAAACCCTTTGTAGTAAATATTGAAACCAAACGTTCCACTCAACTTCGGGTCGGCCGAAGCATAAGGAACATAATCTTTTTCGCTCCATGTTCCGGTGTAACTACCGTCTTTACTGATAAATACTTCATTTCCTGTTGCAGGATCAATACCTGCCGATGGTACTACCCAAATGGTATTGACAGAAGCACCTTCAATGTATCTTACATAAGGCTTGGTTGAACCGGCCGCATCTGCTTTATCATTGAAAGAACTCAATCCCGAAGAGATCTTCTTCAACGTGTTATTGTAATGCTGTCCGTTTACAAACAAATTCACGCGCCAGTCTTTATTCTGGAAAGCAGTCAGTTTCACATTAAAGTCGAAACCTTTGTTCTGAGTTTCTCCCAGATTCTCTTTGTAAGAGTCAAAACCAAGGTAAGAAGCCATATTGACATCTACCAACAAATCTTTCGAGTTCTCGATAAAGTAATTGAAGTATCCACTCAGACGATTTTTGAAGAAACCGAAGTCGATACCAAAGTTTGTCTTATTAGTACGTTGCCACTTCAAGTTCGAGTTCCCAAACGCTTTGATTACCGTACCGATATAATCCTGATAAGCCAACTCGCTCTTATATTGATACATCATCAATGCCTGATAAGGATAAAAGCTCTGACTACCTGTATATCCGGTACTCATACGTAAACGGAACTGATCGACAAAAGAAACTTCTTTCATAAACGCTTCTTTATGAAGATTCCATCCGATACCGGTACTCCAGAAAGTACCCCACCGTTGGTTGCTGCCAAATAAAGAAGAACCGTCCATACGTATGGAAGCATCTACAAAATAACGGTCGTCAAAACTATAGTTTGCATTTCCGAAGAATCCCATCAGACGCGTCATGGTAGCATCTCCTTTTACAGTACTGCCTTCGAGAAAGCCCGCTCCCATAGCAGGATGATCGAGTTGCTGATTAGGAAATCCGTTGATTGTATAGGTACTGTAATCATCCGAAGTCTGCTGGATATTCCAACCTCCGTTCAAACTCAGTGCATGTTTCTTGAATTGTCCGAAATAAGAAAGCACCAAACTGCCGTCATAAGAGCTGGACACTGTATTTCCTTTGGTATAGCTTCCTTTGTTCTCTTCCACTGTAGCAAAATCAGTATGGTCTGCCGATTTAAAGATATCCGTCGATTTATTAACACGTTCCAGAGAAAAGTTACCTTTCAACTTCAGGTTATTCAGAATATCCCATTCCACACTAAAGTTATCAACGAAATCATCATAAGCAGTCCGGTCTTTAGTGTTCAGGGTAGAGTTATACATCGGATTGACTACAGTTGTAGAGCCTGAGCTGGGACTGTAGATGGTAAACAGAATTTTCTTCAATTGTCCGTTTTCGTCATACGGATAATAATAAGGATTCATGTTGGCATAATCACTGAACGATCCGTAAGGAGAATTATTGGAAGTCACCTTATCATAGGTAATCTCATTGCGGAAACGCAGGTTACGATAGTTATACTGCAACTTGATTCCTGTACCGATACGAGTACGGTCGGAGCCTTTCATCACACCGGACGTTCCGTTATAGGTAAGATTTACTCCGTAACGGAAGCTTTCATTACCACCTTCCAGCTGTACGCTATGACGATGGCTGATACCTAAAGAACGTAACGGCTGTGCCAACCAGTCCGTATCATAGCCTTTCTGTACCAGTTTCAGCCGTTCGTTATAATTTCTGCGATATTCCTCATCTACGTAAACAGCCCCTGTACCTACATATAGTTGTGCCAAATCTTCATATTTCAATTTATCGGAAGCTCTCAGCAAATGATAATCGGAAAGATCGGCAGCTTCAAAATCCAGACTTCCGTAATAGTTCAAACGTAGTTTTCCGGGTGCCGGTGCTTTGGTATCAATAATAACGACCCCGTTAGAAGCACGTGAACCATAAATAGCTGTAGCCGAAGCGTCTTTCAATATTGAAATATTAGATACCCGGTTCGGGTCGAGGTCATATACTTTTTCTACACTGACTTCGAAACCATCAAGAATAAAGGTAGGAAGATTGGAGTTGCCTTTATATTCTTCACTCAGGCTGGTAGTGGTAGGGAGTGCATTTACACCACGTACCTGAATATTGGGGACTGTATTCGGGTCGGAACCCATAGCAAGATTATCCACAATCTTAAATGAAGGATCGATGGCGGCAATGGTAGAAAGCAAGTTCTGGTCAGAGATAGCAGCCAGTTCAGCTCCACTATAGTTAGTTGCAGCTCCGGTAAATGTTTGTTTGCGTTGCGTGTAATATCCCGTCACAACGACATCGTCCAATGTCTGTACGTCTGCTTTCATCCGAACATTCATCACAGCACTGACAGGCAGTGACACAGTCTCCATTCCTACATAAGAAATTTGTACCATTGCATCACCGGGCACTTTGATAAGTTCAAAGTTTCCATCGATATTGGTTTGTGCTCCGATAGTTGTTCCTGCTACATGGACAGACGCTCCGATAACCGGCAAACCGTCTTCGACGGAAACAACTGTTCCCTTTACTTTTTCCACAGTCTTTGCCGGCTCTTTTCTTTGGGGAGTGATGTTCACAAATTGCCCGTCGATAAGAAATTTTAATGGTTTGTCGCCAATCATAAATTTCAATACCTGTTCGATGGTTTGATTCTTCACTTTTCCATCGACTGTGTATTGATTGACATCCTCATAAGCAAATAGTATCTTATA
>ERZ826016.2256-NODE-2256-length-15534-cov-2.667743_pt1 | contig 15534 bp, 9 predicted proteins | sample MGYA00519872_ERZ826016 | MGnify/ENA primary metagenome ERZ826016 (study PRJEB31778, sample SAMEA3449218) | human gut metagenome | biome: human gut; feature: human-associated habitat; material: faeces | place: United Kingdom | collected 2010/2012 ... | reverse complement strand
AAATAAAAAGCCATTCCGCCCCGCCGCGACGTCCGCGCCGCACCCGTCGGAGACAAAACTTTCGTCCGTTAAACGTTGGTCTGCCACCCCTTGACGCTCGTATCCTCGCTGCCCTGGTGCACCACAATCTGCGGATAAGCGATGTTGATATTCGCCTCGCGGAACCGCCGCAGGATTTCGTACCGCACGTCGCTGCCCGCCGACCAGCCGCTCCAAATGTCGGAAACATAAATCCGCAGCTCAAAATCCAGCGAAGATTCGCCGAAATTCTTAAACAGCACATACGGCGCCGGCACTTTCATCACCTTTTTGCAGCTCCGCGCGCATTCCAACAGCAGTTTCGTCACCTGCTCGGCGTCCGAATCATACGAAACCCCGACCGCTATCGTCTGCCGCTGCCAGTTGTTGCCGTGCGTCAGGTTGGTCAGCGACGACGAAATCAGCGTCGCGTTCGGAATAATCACGCTCGCCTTGTTAAAGGTTTCCACCTCCGTCGAGCGGATGTTAATTTGTTTGATTTTTCCTTCTTCGCCGCCGATAAGCACCCAGTCCCCGACCTTAAACGGCCGCTCAAACAAGAGGATAATGCCGCTGACCAGGTTTTTGATGACGTCCTGCAGCCCGAAACCGATACCGACCGACAGCGCACCGGCGATAACCGCAAGGTTGGACAAATCCACGCCCATCGCCACAATCGCCAGAATGGCGGAAATGATAAAGCCCGTAAAGCTGAACCCGGAAATCAGCGAATGCTTAATTCCCTCGTCCATGTTGATGCGGTTCAGCAGATTGTTCGAAAGCCGGTTTTTCATCATCTTGACCAGCGTCAGCGAAATCAGGAAAACCAGCAGCCCGGTAACGATTGAAATCAGCGAAATGTTGATGCCCCCGACCTTAAAGCCGAACACCAGTTTCTTTACCGCCTGCAACATAAACGCCCCCGGCATTCCCCACAGCGTCAGCAGCGAATAGATAAGAAACAGCACCAACAGCGGCGTTACCAGCAGCGTCATCAGAAAATCCGCCTTCGACAACAGCTGTTTGCGCAGTTTAAACGTCTTAATCCAAAAGACGATGCTCCGCCTGAGCAAATCGGAAATAAACCGCCGCACGATGACAAACGCGCCGATAAACAGCACTGAGGCGATAAAACGGTTGAAAATAAAGGTCGCCAGTTCCGGATACCCGAACAGCGAAATGCCAAACGTCAACACCGCAAAAATTGTCGTAAACACGATGATTTTGGAAGAAAGGCTCATATTCTCCGGTTCGTCGTCCGCCAGCAAAGCCGCCGCGCTTCCCGCCGTCGGTGCCGAAGTGACGATTTTCTCGCTCGCAACAGCCGTACCGTTCACAGCTGCCGCCGCCATACCCGTGATGCTGCTACCACTGCCTGTGGCGCTGCCACCCGCCGCGCTCCCCACGGCCCCTTTTGTTGTCCCGGTTCCGACGGTACCCTCCCCCGCCGTACCTGTGGTGCTGTTACCACTGCCTGTGGCACTGCCACTGTTGCCCGTGGTGGTGCTACTACTGCCCGTGGCGCTGCCACCATTGCCGCCCGCACCGTCCCCCCGGCTCTCCTCCTCATTTTCTTCGTCGCCGGCTCCCCGGTTTCTAATCCGCCCCAAAATCCGCGATGTCATCAAAATAATGACAAACGCCTTAATTGCGTCGCCCGCCACTTCCAACAACAGCGTCAGCGCCTCGCTCGCTTCAAAATAAGCCGCAATCTGCCGGATGCACCCGACCGCCCCGAGCAAAATAAGCGACAGCGTCGTCGCCGCAAACACGCGCTCAGCCCTCTCGTCGGAAATGTTAAACAGCCGCCAGCGCCCGTTCCACGGTGCCAGCGTAACCCGCGCCAGCGCCCGGATAAGCGTAACATACAGCGAATAGTACAGCACATTGGCCAAGACCACGCCGAACTTGCTCTGCGTCAGCGTTTCGTTGGTCAATTGCCACAACAGGCACCCGCCGATAAGCAGCGACGGAATCACCCCGTACGCAATCGCCGTAATCACCGCCACCACGATTTTCTGTCCGTAACGGGGATAGTCTTCGGTATGCCCGTACCCCCATTTGTTAATGATATACCGCCGCAGGAACAGCCCGAACGACAATGCCAGCCCCAAAATCAGCAGCACGTACCATCCGCCGTGGTAAACGTTCTCGCGTTCTTCCGCCGAAAGCCCCCGGTACCACTCGACCGGCGAGATTGCAATTTCCCAGAAAAACACCGCTGCGTCGCCAATGGCCGTAAAAAAGTTGTGCGGCGCAATCAAGACATTCTGCTCCGCCACCAGATTGCCGATGATAATCCGGCTCCGCGCCTCGGAAATAATCGAATTCAGCCGCGCCATTTCGGTTTTGAGCAAATTCGCCTCAATCAAACGGTTTTTATAGTTGTTCATCACCGCCGTATACTTGCTGCGCATTTCCGCAATCGCCGGGTCTTCGTTTTCCCCTTCCGCCGGCTCCGGCCCCAATGCGTTTAACGCATCCTGCACGTATTTGGAGTTCTTTTCAATCCCTTTGGCCGCAAACTCAATTACGATTTCCTGCTGGGTCAGAAATGCCGCGGCATCGTCCAGGCTCTGACGCGTAAACTGCTTTTTCCGGATGGATTTTTCAATTTCCTCCAGCTGCCCCGAAACGGTCTTGTAGTCAAACGCCGCCTCGTTCTCGGAACCGGAAGCCTCGCCCTCGTCAACGCCGAGGGCCTCCGTTTCCGCACCGCCGGACTTGCCGCTCGCTTCAGCGCTGCCGGACTTGCCGCTCGTTTTCGCCGCCGTTATATCGGCACTGTTCGTCCCGACGGCATGCGCCGTTTTTTTCCCCGCCGCCGCAACATCGCCTGAAATAACCGCCAGCCCGGTCAGAACCGCAGCCGCCAGCATAACGCCCGAAACCCAAAGTCTTAATATTTTGCCCATTTGCTTTTCCGTCCTTTTCTTCTGCCTTTTTTCGTTACGTTATGCCGACAGCCCTAAACTGCCGCCGTTTCTCTCGGTGCCCTGCCGTTTCGCCAACCCGCCGGAACATCGGCGGTACAGCCCTTGTTGCCTGTGCTGTTGGCACCGTTTCCCGTGCCGCCGACACCGTTTCCTGTACCGCCGACACCGTTTCCTGTACCGCTGACACCATTTCCTGTACCGCTGGCACCGTTTCCTGTGCCGCCGGCACCAAAGTCCCCGTCTAAGCTTTCGCCAGTACCGCAGTCATCACCGAAAACGCCAGTTTTGCCCCGCCGGCGCGCAGGTTGTCTGCCACCGTCCAGAAACTGATGCCGTTCTCGACCGAAACATCCTGCCGCACGCGCGACACATAAACGCTGTCTTCGCCCTGAACATCATCAACGCTGACATAGCCCGCATCTACCGTCTTGTCAAAAACGACAACGTTTTTCTGCGCCTTCATCGCCTCGCGTACCGCCGTCGCGTCAACTTCGTCGTCAAACTCCGCATTGACAAACGCCGCATCGCCGATAAACGTCGGCACGAACGCACAGTTCGCGTGCACTTTGATGTCGCTGTCAAGAACCTTTTTAATCTCGGCGTTAATCGCCCACTCCAGCGATGTTTCCTCGCCGATGAACTCGCCGACCTGCGGCAGAACGTTAAACGCGATTTGCTTTTTGAAAATCTGCTCGTCATCAACCAGCGTTTCGTTCAAAAAGATTTTGCGCGACTGCGTAAACAGTTCGTCCATCGCCTCATGCCCGTGATAAGAAGTGGAGTTAAACGTCGTTACCACCAGCCGCTTAAGCTTGTGTTCTTTGATGGTTCCCGCCAGCGGCAGCAAAATCTGATACACCGCCGACGACGGCACGCCGATAACCTGCGGCAGCCCGTCCGTTGCCTGCCCGTTCCCCCGTTTCAACAGTTCGCCGTTCAATTCGGGAATAACCAGCGGAACCGAACTGTCGCCGAACGTTGCCCCCGAAAGGTCAATCACCCGGCATCCGGCACCTGTCGCTTTCTTGATAAAACGCTTGCCCTGTTCCTTCGTTGTTGCAAATATCGCAATATCGGCTTTCTTAAAATCAAATGTATCCAGTGCAGACACGTCCAATTCGTCATCTTCGCCGTATGACACCAGCGTCCCGAGCGGCGCTTTCGCCTCCAGCGCAAATACGTCGTCGGCCGGAATGCCGCTTTCGTTCAAAAGGTTGAGAAACTCCCGGCCGGTACTTCCTTTAACCCCGGCAACTGCAATCTTTGGCATCTTAACTTCCCTTTCATCAAACTTAAAACTTGCTGAACCTGACGTCCGGCCCGGCATCTTATCCGGCACCTGACCAACGCTGTACCCGTTGTGTAACGCGGCTCTGTACCTGCTGTCCAACTTGGCACTGTTGCATAATTTTTTCAAGTATTTTATCCGACTTTTCCGCTTTTTTGCATCTTCCTGCCAAACTGCCCATGCCGCCCCGTCTCACTCTCTCCGCAGCGCCCCGTCCTGCGTCATTGCCGGCAGCGCAGCCATGCCGCTCCTTGCAGCGCCGCGAGCCATTTCTCGCGCCTGGCCGCCAGCGGGATAGACGCGTTCGCCGGGCTCGTAGACGGCAGCACTTCCCACGTCCGCCCCTCCAGCAGCCCCTTGTTGAAACGGCAGAACAGCTTAAACGCCGCCTGCCCGTTAAACAGCAGCCGCTCAATCTCCGGATACAGCGCAAACAGCGCCGCAAAATCGTTCGGCATCGCATTTCTGATGTCGGAATCAAGGCTTCCCTCTCGCGCGCAGCTCTCCGCCGCATCCCACAGCCCGACCCCGTGCGCCAGCAGCAGCCCGGTTTTGATGCCGTAAGCCGGCGGCGCTTTCGGGTCAAAAGGCTCGCCGTAAGCCTCAAAGACAAAACGCCAGAACAGGTTGTGCCGGTGCGCATAATACTCGCCCGCCGCCAGCGACGCCTCTCCCGGCATGGAGCCGATAACCAGCGCCCGCGTCCGATCATCGGCGATATAGGAAAAGCTGTGCGGCATAAAACCTCCCTGAAATGCTGTTTCGTTGTTTTCTTCCACGCATAAACTCCCGCAATGATACGGCATAATTTCCGTCCCCGCAATCCCCCGCCGCAAGTTATGCACGCCGTTTCGTTCTCCGCCCCATCGCCGCCCCGCCGCACGCTCTCCGCCCGCGGTTATTCCCCTCGTCTCACGGCTACCTTGAAAACATCTCCGCCCGCCATATATAAGCCGCAGCACCACCCGCCCAATCCCTCCGGATAGTGCCCGCCTCAACCGACACACCCGCCCAGTCTCCCGGACGGCATCCGCCCCGTCGGCCGGCGCATCTGCACCCCTCAACCGACTGCCCCGCGGTCATATCTGCCCGCATACCCGTTATCATATCCACTGTTATATCAAGGAGAAAGAAATGTTTGCGATTCGCGCTTCCGGCGACCGCGGCCACACCCAAACCCCGTGGCTCAACAGCCGCCACACCTTTTCGTTCGGATCCTATTACGACCCGCGTTACCTCGGTTTCAGCGACCTGCGCGTCATTAACGACGACGTCGTCGCCCCGGCCGAAGGCTTCGGTACCCATCCGCACAAAAATATGGAAATCGTTACCGTCGTACTCGACGGAGAACTGGAACACCGCGACAGCATGGGCAGCCGCAGCGTCATCAAAGCCGGCGAAATCCAAAAGATGAGCGCCGGCTCCGGCATTACCCACAGCGAGATGAATCCGTCGCTCAGCAAACCCGTCCATTTTCTGCAAATCTGGATAGAGCCGAACATCGACGACGTCAAACCCGAGTATATGCAGGCCGCCCCCTCGCCGCAGGAATTGAAAAGCCGGCTCGTCCGCATTGCCTCGCCCAAAAGTACAGACAGCCCGATAACCCTGCACCAGAATGCCGAAATTTACCAGACCCTGCTCGAGCAGGACAAAACCGTCAGCTTCAACATCACCCCCGCACACAAAGTCTGGATACACGTCGCAACCGGTGCCGTCAGCCTCGACGGACACCCGCTGATTGCCGGAGACGGGGTTGCCGTCGCCGACGAAACCGCCGAAATCAGATTGCGCGGCATAGACCCGCTGTCTAACGTGCTGATATTCAAGCTCCGCGCCTGAAAAAGGGGCGCAGTTTCCCGCACCCCTTCTTCTTATCGGCCTTCGTCGCAGCACCAGAGCGTCCGAACCGGCACCTTGGCTTTTCAACCGGCATTCCGACCGCTCCCAAAAGCTCCGGCACTCACGCCGGTTCCCCGGTATCACAGCGGCTTCTCCGGCACTCACAGCGGTTTCTCCGGCACTCACAGCGGCTTCTCCGGTATCACAGCGGCTTCTCCGGCACTCACGCCGGTTCCCCGTCTCGCTCCGGCCTAGAACTTCTCCTGCAATTCGAAGAAATAAGCTTTCGGATGGTTGCATACCGGGCAGACTTCCGGCGCCTTAAGGCTTTCAATCCGGTGTCCGCAGTTTGCGCATTCCCAGATAACCTTGGTCGGGCGTTCAAAGACTTTTCCCGCTTCCAGAGCTTCCAACAACGCATTGTAGCGCTCTTCATGCCCTTTTTCGATTTTGCCGACCATGCGGAACAGGGTCGCGATTTTCTTAAAGCCCTCTTCGTCGGCTTCCTTGGCCATCGTGTCGTACATGTCGGTCCACTCGTAGCGTTCGCCGGCCGCCGCGTCTTTCAGGTTTTCGATTGTCGAGGGAATTTCCTCATTGTGCAGCAGTTTGAACCAGATTTTGGCGTGCTCCTTTTCGTTGTTCGCGGTCTGTTCAAACTTGTCGGCAATGATGTTATAGCCTTCTTTCTTGGCTTTGGACGCATAGTAGGTATATTTGTTGCGCGCCATCGATTCGCCGGCAAAAGCGGCCTGCAGGTTCGCTTCGGTCTTAGATCCTTTAAGTTCCATAGAGTTTTCTCCTAAAAAAATGTTGCGGAGAAATGATAGCCGCCTCCGCAAACATAGTCAAGAAAAATCATCTGATGCGGCCGCCGTTTCATCAAACCGTCCGCAATGTCCGACGACCGGTTAACTCTGCGCGCTGACCTCTGACGCCGTCCTCCGCCCCTCTTCCCGCAGCGTTACGGCTTTCGGCACACAATCGTTTAATTCTATGCGCCGACCTCTGACGCCGTCCTCCGCCTTTCTTCCAGCTACGTTACGGCTCTCGGCACACAATCGTTTAATTCTATGCGCTGACCTCTGACGCCGTCCTCCGCCCTTCTTCCCGCAGCATTACGGCTCTCGGCACACAATCGTTTAATTCTGCGCGCTCGCCGCAGCTCCCGGATTGCCCGCGCCGCCGGTTCCCGCGCCCAGGCTCTCGGCCGCCGCGGTATCTGCCGCAGCGTAAGCCGTCTGTCCCTCGGCCAGCGCCGCAATCTTCGCCACCTCGGCCTTAAAACGCTGCAAATCCTTGCCTGCCAGATTGGTTCCGGTCGCCGCCTTGACTTTCAGCGGGTCTACCTTCTTGCCGTTTTTAATCACCTCAAAGTGCAGGTGCGGCCCGGTCGAACGTCCGGTCGAACCGACATAGCCGATAACCTGCCCCTGCTTGACTCTGACGCCCGGACGGATGCCTTTGGCAAAACCGTTCATATGCGCGTATCCGGTCGAAAACTCCGAATTGTGGCGGATAACCACATAGCGTCCGTAACCGCCGGCCCATTGCGCGCGTTTGACCACGCCGTCCGCGCTCGCATAAATTCTCGTGCCTTTCGGCGCCGCGTAGTCCACACCGCTGTGCAGGATACGCCGCTTCAAAATCGGGTGTCGCCGCCAGCCGAACCGCGACGAAATCCGCGCCGACCGGAATTCCATCGGCTTGCGGTCAAGAGCCCTTTTCAGCACAATCCCCTTGGAATTGTAGTAGTCCACGCCGCCATTCAGATCTTCGTAGCGGTACAGCGCAATCTTGTCCCTCCCCAGATTCAGCTCCGCATACAGAATATCGCCGTTTTTGACGACCTTGCCGTCCGGCGCCACCTTGCGGTCAAACAGAACCTTGAACGTATCGCCGCTCTTGATGTCCGAACGGAAATCGACCGTATAAGCGAAAATATTGATAAAGTTGCCGATAATGCTGGACGGCACGCCCGCATTCTGCATCGCCGCCGCCAAAGACGAGGTAATGCTGCCCTGCGCCGTCTGGTTCTCGGTCTTTAATTCCAGCTGTTCCATCTCCGCAACGTACTTTTCGTCTTCGTTGCGCGTAACCACATATTTGGTGCCCGCCGTCGGCTCAATCACAATCTTGTCCACGCTCAACAGCTCGCCGAACGGCACGTCCACCGTCTTGACGATGTCGATTTTCTGCCCCGCACGCAGGCTGCGCACGTCATACCCGGCTTCCTTAAGGCTCTCCGCCGCCTGATTCGCTTCCTGATACTCCATGCCGAGCTTTTGCAGAAGCCCGATGAAGTGGTCGCCCTTTTCCACGGTCAAAACGTCCTGCTTGACTTCGGGCTGGGTTTCTTCGCCCTCGACCGTCCATTCCACCGCCGGATTGTCAAAAGACTCGCCCTCGCCGGCATCAATGCCTGCCATATCGGCGCCGGCCGCCGTCCCGGACGCTCCCGGCACCGCCAAACCATCGCTTTCTCCTTCATAAACCTCCGGCACTGCCATTTTTGCGACAGCCTGCTGCTCGGCGTTTTCGCGTTTTCCTTCCGCCGCCAGCCGCTCCTCGGCGACAATCTGCTCCGGCGTTTCAAAATTCCGGCTGACCACCAGCACCAGCGCAAAGGTTACCACCGCGCTGTAAATAAACAAAAGCCAGCTCTGCGTACTCCATCCGCGTCTGCCCGAACTCATAATATTGTAAGAAGCCATCATGTCCCCCGTAATTAAATACTGTATGCGACCTTAAAAGATGAGGGCGAAACTGAAAAGCCCTTTTTATTTTTTATACACACCAAATAAAACCGTCTGCGAATGTCAGCCGTCAGGCAATCCTTAAACCATGCAAACCCCGCCCTGCGGCATTTACCCCGGCCCGTCAGCCGGCCTTTAGCCTCCGACCTGCGGCATTTACCCCGGCCCGTCAGCCGGCCTTTAACCTCCGACCTGCGGCATTTACCCCGCCCCGTCAGCCGACCTTTAGCCTCCGCCCCGCGGCATTTACCCTAATCCGTTAACCAGACCTTAAATTTTGCCCTGCTAACATTCATTTAGGTATTGATTATAAGGTAAAATTATTTACAAAAGGTTAACCGATGACAAAACGCCCCGCCTCCCCGCAATCTTCCCCTGTTGCCGCCCGCAGCCGCCTGCGCTCCGCCTCCCCGCAATCTTCCCCCGTTCCCCCCGCGGCGCCGTCCGCCGCCGACCCGACGTTCAAAATGCTCTACGTCCTCGCCATCATCATGATTGTCGACGGGCATGTCGGTTCGTCCGATTACCTCGACTTCAACGGACTGCTCCGTTACCAGAACTACCATATCGCGCTGTTTATGTTCGTCTCGGGCTATTTCCTCAACCTTACGCGCGGCTATAAGGAATTTTTCGCCCGCAAGACCCTGCGCCTGCTCGTGCCGCTTTACCTTTGGAACGCGGCTTACGGCGCCCTGTGCTGGTATCTGAACCGGCATCAGGGCTTTGCGCTCGGCGGGGAATTTAACCTGTATAACCTGCTCTATGCCCCGCTTGTCGACGGGCACCAGTTCATTTACAACATGGCGTCATGGTTTCTGGTGCCGCTGTTTCTGGTACAGGCCGTCGGCTTTTTGCTGCTGCGCCCGTTCGCTCCGTCTGCCGCCCGCCGCACCGCCTTAACCCCGTCTGCCCGGCCGCAGCCCGGCAGTTTTTTCCTGCCCGCCGTTATATTTTTCGTCCTGTCGCTGGCGCTCGGCTGCTTTGCCCTGGCGTACGCCCCCGAAAACCACGGCGCCCGCACCCTGGCGCTGACCGCTCTGCGCACGCTCTACTTCATGCCCGCTTTTGCATTCGGCTTTCTTTACCGGCACGTCCTCGCCAAATACGATACTGTCGCCACGCCGCTTTACCTGTTTATCGTTCTCGCCGCCCTGACCTGCCTGACCCAAAAATTCCCCGGCTATAACCATATCCCTTCGTGGCTGGATACCGTCAACGCCCCGGCGCCCGCCATATATGCCATAAGCCTCCTCGCCGTTCTGTTCTGGCTGCGCGTTGCCCGGGTTCTGTCGCCGTTGCTCGTCCGAAGCCGCCCGTTGCAATATATTGCGAACCATACCTTTGACATCATGATGCACCACTTTGCCGGCTTTATGCTTGCCAAAGCCCTGTTTCTGCCGTTCATTTCCGCCCCCGCTGCACAATTCCCTTCCGCCGCCGCAGCGCCTCTCGCTTCCCGTGCCGACACCGCCGCCGCCCTCGCCCGCATCAAAAGCGACATATGGTACTACCCTTTCCCGGAAAGCGGAGAAACCTCGGCCTGGCTCTATATTGCTATATCTATAGTCATAGCACTAACGGCAGGCTTTACAACCCGCAAAATTTATGCTATAATAAGCCGAAAGTTAAGCCATTTTTAAGGGTCGCATTTGTATAATCGGCGCATTAAAATTCAGGCTGACAGGGAGGTACTATGACAAACAGCTGCGAAAAAGGCCGTTCAATGATAGAGATGCTGGGTGTACTGGCAATCGTCGGCGTCCTTTCCGTCGGCGGCATAGCCGGCTATTCCAAGGCAATGGGCAAATACAAAACCAACCATTTGATTGAGCAGCTGACCATGCTGATTACCAATATCCGCAATTCATTTATCGGCCAGCATGACTTCAGCGACATAAACAACAATTTGCTTATAAATATCGGCGCCGTGCCCGCTGATATGTACGACCACTCCCGCGCCAGCAATGACATCCTGCACGCCTGGAACGGAAAAGTAACCATCTTCCCCAGCGAGGCCTCCAATAACAAACAAATGGCCTTTGAACTCTATGTCAACAACATCTCCAAAAACGTCTGCATCGAAATGGTAACGATGGATTGGGGCAAAGACCCGTCATCGGGCTTTACAAGCCTCTACATCGGCACGCTGGAAGAAGACATTGCCGAACCGCAGATGAAAGACGTCCATTCGTCCGCCGACCGCAATGAAGCCAACGGCATATATACTATCGGCACCCACGACATGGCAATCCCGCTGACGCTGGAACAGGCATACGCCGCCTGCACCTGCAGCCCGGTCGGTTGCACCATAGGGCTGAAATATCTGTAACAGCCCGCCGCCCGGCAGATTACAAAAAAAACGACAGGCCTGAAGTTCACATACCTCCCTCCCGAATATTCAGGCCTTCCTTTTTGCCTGCAGCTTACGCCTACAACCTATAGCTTACAGCCCGCAGCACGCCGTCCATGCGCCGTTGTTTCTCCCCACATTCCATGCGACACGCCGTCCCGCTCCGTCTCTACGCTCCTGCCTCCACTCCGCCACACTCTTCTCTCTATATGCGACACGGCGTCCCGCTCCGTCTCTCCCCCGCCAGAAAAGCTCTTTTCCATGCGCTGTCCCGCCCCCTCTCTCCCCCATACGCATAACAAAAAAAGGGGCGCGGTTTTCCGCACCCCTGTCAGCAACCCGCCGGTTCTCCCGGCATTTTCCGCATCGGTTCTGCACAGCATGCCTCAGCTTCAACCCCGCCGCAGCATCAGGCGAAATCCGACACCCGGAAACCTGCTCGCGGCAGGCTTCCGAGTTCTCCCGGCCGCTTACGCTTATTTGCGCTTGGCTTCCGGCATCGCTTCCGGCGCCTTGGTTTCCTGTTTTACCTTCTCGGTAACCGGCTTGTAAACGGTCTTCTCCCACGGGCTCTTCTTGTCGTAGAGCTTTTCGCAGATAGACAGCCCGACGCTTCTCAGCGCTGTTTCGGTCGGAATGAACAGATCCATGCCCTCTTCGGTCTGTTTTGCCGAATTGGAAATGCCGTTGACGGTGCCAAGCTTGTCAATCAGGACGCTGCCGACCGCCACTTTCTGCACCAGCGTATCAACGATAATTTCGGTGCCGAGCGTATCGGAATAGCGGTAGCCGTAAATTTTGCCACTGTCGTCCATATAGTTCTTCGCCGCTTCGCCGTCCTTGTCCAGCAGCCCCAGCGAGATGTAGCCTTCCTGGTCAATCGGCGGCAAATCAAGGTTAAGGGCAATCGGCGTATAGGTAACCGGCTTTTCAAGGTGCATCAGCGCCGTGTTCTTGCTCGGGTTAACGCGTACCGCCTTGGCCTTGAGCACATCGCCGTTGATGGTCTTGACGTCATAGGTATTCTGCAGCTTGTTGACCAGCCCCGCCGACGTTAGCACGAACGAGTCGGAAATAACCAGCCCCATGCCTTTCTTGCCTTTGGCATTGGTAATCTCAACCACCGACCCGCGGATTTTGAGCATATTCTCCGGGCTCAGTTCTGTGTACGGCGGCCTGTCGACAATGCAGAGCTTGGCATCAACAGCATAGCCGTCAAGGTCGACCCAGTTGTCATCAACAATCGTGCAGCTGCCGTCGGAAATGACGTTGCCGTCTTCGTCAATGCAGTTTTCGTATTTGCGGAAACTGTCCTTAACGCCTCCGGTTTCTTCAATCTGCGGCGCAATCGCCTTGTTTTCGACTTCCACGCCGCCTTTTTCCTCAACCGCCGGGATATAGTCTATTTCCTCGACTTTCGGTTCAATCACGGGTTCGGGCGCCGGAGCCGGTTTCGGCTCCCCGCAGTCCTCGACACATTCGGTCTTGCACTCGCGCCCTCCCCTGACGTCCGGTTTGCCGACAACGCAGGTTTCGGTACAGACTTTGCGGCACTTCGGCTGCTCGCACTGCTGTGAGCACTTCATTGGACAGCTTTCAACTGTTTCAACCGTCGTAACCGTTGTCGTTACCTTTTTCTGCGGGCATACCGGGCGACAAACCTGGCGGCACACCGGCTGCGGCGTTTCTACCCGCGTCGTGGTGATGATTTTTTCCTCTACGGTCTTGGTTTTTGTCTTAACATCGACAAATTCCTCCACTTTCGGTTTACCCATCGTCACCGCGCACGGACACGCCGGCTGCGGACAGCTGCATACCGGCTGGTTGCAGGTGCAGGTCTGAATCGCAGCGCACGGGCACGCCGGACGTGCTATCGCCGGGCATTGCGGCTGCGGCGCATAGGCGCAGCTTCTCGTATAGGCGACTTCCTTGGCAAAGCCGCATTTTCCCGGATTGAACTTGGCGTCAAAAGCGACCATAGCCGCACGTTCCGCCGCCTGCTCTTCGGGGCTGACGCGCTGTGCCAGCTGGTACTCAAACCCCGGCAGCGAAGACAGCCGCGCCGCCGCGTCGGCAAACGCCAGTTCCGCCAGTTTGACCTCGGCTTCGTAAACGCCGTTTTCAACTTCGGCATAACCGGAAGTAACGCCTTTCCATAAAACTTTCGTCTGGCTCAAATTCATCAGCCGCCATGTAACCGTCATCTCAGCCGTGCCGTTGCGGCGGTTGTCCTTGCGCGCCTTGTCCCAGTCATACTGGTCGCAGACGTTCATAAAGAAGTTGGTGATTTCCGCCGTCAGCGCATATTCCGGCAGCTTGACCGACGGGTCGGTAAGGCAGACGTCCGGAATATCCATAATTTTGTAACATTTGTCAGCAGATTTTTTAAAGACGTCGTTAAACGCCATGTCTTTCTGAATTACCCGCCCGTGGTTCAGCATCGCCTTTTTCGTAAAACGGCGGCATCCGAAAATCCGGAAACGGTAGTTGCCGACATGGTTGGCATACGGGCTGAACCCTTCCTGGTTTTGCAGCCGGAAATCGACGTGCGTCAGCGCAAACGGCGCCAAATCGCAGCAGTTGCGGTTGACGGCGTTGCTCTTGTAGCGCGGCTGCGCCAGAGGATAGTTCCGGGTTTTGAACGCCGGCATCGGGCAACTGGGGCAGTTTTTAACCTGCGTCCCGTCCACGATTCGCACTGCCTTGTTGGATTTCGGCCGGTCGCAGTTCGGGCACGACCCGCCCGGAAAAATACTGCCGTCCACTTCCGGCGGACAGTCCGGACAATAAGAATCCGGCCCCGCGGCCGCCGCAGCCGTGGCTCCGAACGCGAGCCCCAGCGCCAGCACCCCGCAGAATAACTTGTTTAAAACATTTGTTGCTGACATTTTATTTTATCTCCTGTTAAGGTTTTATTGCCTCCCCGCGCGGCATACCCGCCGCCTCGGTTTGGTTCTTGCCTCCCCGCGCGGCATACCCGCCGCATCGGTTCGTGCGCTTTCGCCCTTCTTTACTTCTTCCCCGCAGGCCGCCGCGTCAACGGCCCCCTGCGATAAGACAAGGCTTCAATCAGGTGCATTTTAGACACCTTTTTTTCATTTTGCAAGTCTGCAATCGTTCTTGCTAACCGCAAAATACGGTTCAGGCTTCGCGCCGTCAACCCGCACTTTTCCGCCGATTCCGCCGCAAACCGCCGCAGTTCCGGCCCCATGTCCAGCGCTTTTTCCAGCATATCGCCTTTAAGCTCGGCATTGCAGGTCAGGCCCGACGCCCCGAATGCCGCAAACCGCGCCGCCGCAATCTCTCTTGCCGCCAGAACCTGCGCCCGCATTTCCGCCGACCCGGTTCCGGTCTTGTCCGAGGTCAGGTCATACGGGCTGACCGCCGGCACTTCAATCTGCAAATCAAACCGGTCCAGAAACGGCCCCGACAGCTTCGCCAGATAATCCTCCGCGCATTGCGGAGCCTTCGCGCACATCCGCCCTTCCACGCCGAAAAAGCCGCAGCGGCAAGGGTTCATCGCCGCCACCAGCTGAAAATCCGCCGGATACACCGTATGCGCCATCACGCGCGAAATCACCGCCCGCTTGTTTTCCAGCGGCTGCCGCAGCGCGTCAAGCGCGGACCGCGAAAACTCCGGCAGTTCGTCCAGAAACAGCACGCCGTTGTGCGCCAGCGTAATCTCGCCCGGAATTCCCTTTCTCCCGCCGCCGACAAGAGACGCCATGGAAGCGCTGTGGTGCGGCGCACGGAACGGCCGCCTCAAATCCAGTTCACCCCGCGCCGCCAGTTCTTCGTCCAACACGCCCGCGACCGACTGAATCATCGCATTTTCCAGTGCCTGACGCAGCGTCAGCGGCGGCAGGATGGTAACCAGCCGTTCCGCCAGCATTGTCTTTCCCGAACCCGGCGGCCCCGACATCAGAAGGTTGTGTCCGCCCGCCGCAGCGATAAGCATCGCCCGTTTCGCGCTCTCCTGCCCCTTGACGTCGGCATAGTCAATATTGTAAACCGCCGCGCCCGTACCAGTCTCCCGGCCGGCCGCCGTCCGGTTCCGTGCGCCGTTCTTCGCCTGCTCCAGCCGTGCACCGTTCTCCGCCTGCTCCGGCCCCCGTGCGCCGTTCTCCGACACTCTCGCGCGGCCGTCATTCTCCGCCGCCCCCTCACGTCCGTTTTTTCTCTCCTCTGTCCCGCCGCGCCGCCGCTGCAACACGCCGCCGTCCGCCTTGCCGTTAAAATAATTCATCAGCTCCAGAATATGTCCTGCCGCCAGCACCGGCGCACACCGGCTCCACGCCGCTTCCGACGCGTTAGCCGCCGGGCAGACCAGCCCGCATTTGTCGG
>ERZ826016.2235-NODE-2235-length-15589-cov-9.715270_pt1 | contig 15589 bp, 11 predicted proteins | sample MGYA00519872_ERZ826016 | MGnify/ENA primary metagenome ERZ826016 (study PRJEB31778, sample SAMEA3449218) | human gut metagenome | biome: human gut; feature: human-associated habitat; material: faeces | place: United Kingdom | collected 2010/2012 ... | reverse complement strand
TTGATCTGGGCGGGGAGACCGTGGTACAGCGGAGCATCCGCGCCTTTGCGGAGTGCCCGCTGGTGGATGAGATCGTGCTGGTGGCGGGTAAGAACCGCGCCTTTCTGGAGCAGCAGGCTGCGGCCTGCCCAAAACCGGTGCAGGTCGTGCCCGGCGGGGCCACCCGCGCCGAGAGCGCGAAGAACGGTGTGCTGGCGGCGCACGGCGACCTTGTGGCCGTCCACGATGCAGCCCGCCCCTTTGTGAGCGAAGCCGTCATCGAGGCGGCCGTCTGCGCCGCAGCGGCCTGCGGGGCCGCGGCCCCGGCGGTCCCGGTAAAGGACACCGTCAAGCGGGCCGTGCGCGGCGATGGCAAGACCGTGCCACAGGCCTGCATGGTGGCCGAAACGCCCGACCGCAGCACACTGTATGCGGTGCAGACCCCCCAGTGCTTCGACCGTGCCGCCTATCTGGCTGCGCTGGAAGAGCTGGACGCAGAAAAGGCCCGCCTTGTCACCGACGATTGCAGCCTGTTCGAGCTGACCGGACGCCCGGTGCAGCTGACCCAGGGCGACTACGCCAATCTGAAGATCACCACGCGGGAGGACCTGCCCCGCCCGCAGCAGAAGGAAGGAGAACCTATGCGCATTGGTCATGGTTATGATGTTCATCGTCTCGTGGAGGGCCGCAAGCTGATCCTGGGCGGTGTGGAGATCCCGTATGAGAAGGGCCTGCTGGGCCATTCCGACGCCGACGTGCTGGCCCACGCCGTCATGGACGCTGTGCTGGGCGCAGCGGCTCTGGGCGACATCGGGAAGCATTTCCCGGATACCGACCCCGAATATGCCGGGGCCGACAGCCTGATGCTGGCCCGCCATGTGGCCCGCATCGTCCGGGAGAACGGCTGGAAGGTCGAGAACATCGACTCCACCATCCTCTGCCAGAAGCCGAAGCTGGCTCCCTACATCCCCGCCATGCGCGAAAAGCTGGCCGAAGCCTTCGGGATGCCGCTGGACGCCGTGAGCGTCAAGGCCACCACCGAAGAGCACCTGGGCTTTACCGGCGAGGGGCTGGGCATCGCCGTCCATGCGGTGGCTCTGATCGAAACGCTGTAAGCAGGAGAAACTTTCATGACTCTGAACTCGATCATCGCGAATTTCCAGACGTTCAAGCTGGCGGACCTTCTGGATATCATCATCATCGCGTTTCTGATCTATCAGCTGCTGGGCATCATCAACCGCACCCGCGCCGGGCAGCTGGCCAAGGGTGCCCTGCTGGTGCTGGCCGTCTATCTGGTGGCGAACGTGCTCAACATGCGCACGGTCACCTGGCTGCTCAACTCGCTGCTGCAGGTCGGCCTGCTGACGCTGGTCGTGCTGTTCCAGCCGGAGATCCGCCGTGCGCTGGAACGGATGGGCCAGACCGACCAGTGGGCCTCGAAGCTCTTCAATGTGAAGGGCCGCTACAACGACCCCAGCTTCAAGGGGGCCTGGCGCAGCGCCATCATCGCCATCTGCGACGCTGCCGAGCGCTTTTCCGAGACCAAGACCGGTGCGCTCATCGTGCTGGAGCGCAGCACCAATCTTTCTGAGATCGTCCGCACCGGCACACCGGTGAACAGCGCGGTCAACCTGGAAGTGCTGGGCACCATCTTCTACGAGGGCACCCCCCTGCACGACGGTGCCGCCATCATCGAGAACGGCCGCATCAAGGCGGCGGGCTGTGTGCTGCCCCTGTCCAATAACCTGGACCTCGGCAAGGATATGGGCACCCGCCACCGCGCCTGCCTGGGCATCGCGGAGAACTCCGACGCCATCGCCATCGTCGTCAGCGAAGAGACGGGCATCATCTCCATGGCCAAGAACGGCGTCCTCATCCGCCACTTTGACCGCCAGACCCTGTACACTCGTCTGGTGGATGAGATGATCCCCAAGGAGACCGCCAGCGAAAAGACCGACAACAGCTGGAAGGGCAGAGTCAAGCGCCTGCTGAGCTGGGTGAACCAGAAAGAGGAGGACGAGCAGTCATGAGCAACGAGCCGAACAAGAGCGGCACAAAGCCTGCCATCCAGCACAGCAAGAGCATCCTGGACGACCGCCGCATCCGGTTGCTGCTGGCCGTCGTGGGTGCCATCGTGGCTTGGATGGTCGTCACCATCGTGGTCCAGCCCGGCACCACCAAGACCATCGCCAATGTGCCGGTGGATTTTACCTACGATTCCGCCGCGTACACCTCCCGCGGCCTGAGCATCGTCAGCGCCCCGGAAAAATACGTCACCCTGAAAGTTTCCGGCGACGGCTACGCCATCGGCAGCCTCACGGCATCCGATTTCGTCGTCTACCCGGACTGGTCCGGTGTGCGCGACAGCGGCGAGAAGACCCTGCATCTGCAGGTGCGGGGCGTCAACGGCCTGCTGAACGGCGTCACCGTCTCCATCGAGGGCGGCGACAACAGCGTGGACGTGGTCTTTGATGTGGTGGAGGAAAAGACGGTTCCCATCACGGTGACCACCAACTACCTGACCATTGCCGATGGATATATTCTGTATGGGACGGAGCTTTCGAAGGAGAGCGTGACCCTCTCCGGCCCCAGCACCGAGATCGACAAGGTGACCACCTGCACCGCTGAAGTGACCCACAACGGCGAGCTGACGGAATCCGTCACCCTCGATACCGCCCTGCGGTTCTACACCAACAGCGGCAGCGAAGTCAAGTTCGCGTACACCACGCTGGAAGAGTCGAGCGTGGAGGTCACGCTGCAGGTCTACAAGATGGCCACGCTGCCCGTCAGCGTCAGCTTCATCAACGCCCCGCGCGATTTTGACGACTCGGTGCTGACCTACACGCTGAGCAAGAAGACCCTGAACGTGGCGGGCCCGGCCAGCCAGATCGACAAGATGTCCACTCTGTCCGTCGGCACCATCGACCTGTCCACCTTCTCGCTGAACAAGGTCTATGAAATGCCCATCGAGCTGCCCAGCGATATCCGCCTGCTGGACAACATCTCCACGATCACCGTCAGCTTCGATTCCTCCAAACTGGAGACCAAGACCCTGAATCTGCCCGCCGCGTGTGTGCAGGTGGTCAACCTGCCCTCCACCTATACCCTGACGGTGGAGACCGAGCGGCTGATGAACGTGACCCTCTGCGGCCCGGTAGGCGCGATGGAGGCCCTGACGCCGGAGCAGGTCGTCATTGAAATCGACGCGGACGACTTCGCGGTGGCCATCGGCCAGCAGAACATCGCATGCAGACTGTATGTGCCGTCCAACGGCAAAATTTTCGCGCTGGGCAGCTATGTCATCCAGTGCAAGATCGAGAGCAACTAAAACGCAGCCCGCTCTGCCCATACTATATGCAGGGGGCGGCAATGAAAAAGAAAGCAATCATCGTATGATTTTGGTAAGAGACATCAGGCTCCCCCTTTCCGCCGGGGAGCAGCAGGCCTTTGAAAAAGCGCTGCACCTGGCCCGCATCCCCCGCAGCAAAGCTGCCCATCTCGGTGTGGCAAAGCTGTCGGTGGATGCCCGCCACGGCCAGCCCAGACTGGTCTATACCGTTGCGGTAACACTCAAGGACGAGGGTGAGGAATCTGCATTTGCAGGGGCCTCGCCCTGCGTTGCTCTCCGCAGCAGGACCGATTTTTCCGTCCGGAACGGCACCGAGCCGCTGGCCCACCGGCCCATCGTCTGCGGGCTTGGCCCGGCGGGTCTGTTCGCGGCGCTGCTGCTGGCCCGGCAGGGCTACCGGCCCATCGTGCTGGAGCGCGGCCCGGCGCTGGACGAGCGGGTGAAGGCGGTGGAGCATTTTTCCGCCACCGGCGAGCTCAACGAGAACGCGAACATCCAGTTCGGTGAGGGCGGCGCAGGCACCTTTTCGGACGGCAAGCTGACCACCCGCATCGGCGATGCGCTGTGCGGCTTTGTCACCGAAGTGTTTTTGCAGCATGGTGCCCCGGCGGAGATCGCCTGGAAGCAGAAGCCGCATGTCGGCACTGATCTGCTCCGGGGCGTCATCACCTCCATCCGGAAAGAGATCGAATCCCTGGGCGGCGAGGTGCACTTCAACACGGCTCTGACCGGGTTTGTGCGGAAGGACGGCAGGCTCGTCGGCGTTCAGACCACGCAGGGCAGCTTCCCGTGCGAGGCGCTGGTGTTCGCGGTCGGCCACTCGGCGCGGGATACCTTTGAAATGCTGATGGACAGCGGCCTTGTGCTGGAGTGCAAACCGTTCAGCGTGGGCTTCCGGGCGGAGCATCTGCAAAGTGCGATCGAAAAGAGCCTTTACCACGAGGCGGCGGGCCACCCGGCGCTGCCGCGCGGGGAATACCAGCTGTCCCAGCATGTGGGCAGCCGGTGTGTCTACACCTTCTGCATGTGTCCCGGCGGGCAGGTGGTGGCCTCGGCCAGCGAGGCGGGCCGGGTGGTGACCAACGGCATGAGCTACCACGCCCGCAGCGGCAAAAACGCCAACGCGGCGGTGGTGGTCAGCGTGGGAGCCGAGGATTTCGGCAATGACCCGCGCCGGGCCATCGCGTTCCAGCGGGAGCTGGAAGCCAACGCCTATCAGGCGGGCCGCGCCGGGGGAGCCTATGCGGCCCCGGCGGAAAACGTCCGGAGCTTCCTCGAAGGCCGGGGAGAACTGCACATCGGCACGGTGGAGCCGACCTACGACCGGGGCGTCGTGGCGGCAGACCTGGGCGCTTTGCTGCCTGGGGAGCTGGCCGACACCCTGCGGGCCGGTCTGCGGGCGTATGAACGCAAGATCGCCGGGTACACCGCGCCGGACGCGGTCCTGACCGGTCTGGAGACCCGCACCAGCAGCCCTGTGCGGCTGAAGCGGGAAGAAGATCTGGAATCGGCCCAGCTGGCAGGGTTGTACCCCTGCGGAGAAGGCGCGGGCTATGCAGGCGGCATCATGAGCGCCGCCGTGGACGGCCTGCGGGTCGCCCGCGCGATCATCGGCCGGTATCGTCCGGCAGAAGGGTGAGAAGATTTTGATGAACGATCGTGAAAACGATAGGATGAAGGAGACCGAAGGCCAGCAGGTGCAGCGGGAACTGGAAGACCAGCTGCGTGAGTTTGGCGATACCATGTCCGATGCGTTCCGCTATGGCTTTGAGGGCCGGGGCATGGAGATCGGCGACCGGGCCTGGGATGTGGGAAAAGCAGCCGTCCATGCGGCCAACTTCGGCATCTCGGAAGCGGGAAAAGCCTTCCGGAACAGCCGGAACGAATACTACAAAGCCCAGCAGGAGGCACAGAAAACCGGGCCTCAGAACGCGGGCGGGATGCCCCAGTGGGCCAGACAGATCTTTGGCCTGAAAGGGGAGCAGACCCCCGTAGACCTGCTGCGTGCAGACGGCAAAAAGCGCCAGAACGGCGGTGCAGCCCTGCTGGCCGTGGGAATCACCTTCATGGTGATCTTCGGGCTGGGAACGCTGGGCTGCCTCATTGGGTTGGGCGTTGTGTCGCCGGACGTTGTGATGACGGCTACTGAGGGCGGCGGCATCCTGATGACGGGCACGGACTACGTTATGAACACCGCTTACAACGCGCTGGGCATCGTCAGCGGCGTGCTGGCCCTTATCACGGCGGGCTTTGGCTGGATGACGGCCTGCGGTTCCGCCTGGGTGAAAGCCGGAAAGCAGCTGGGGCAGTTCGCCGATCTTGCGGATACCACCGACTACCACAAGGGCCTTTCGGTTCGGATGCTGGCCGACCTCGTCCACCAGAACCGGAAAAAAATGCTGAAGAAGCTGCAAAAATACATCCGCAAAGGCTGGCTGAACGGATGGCTGGATGAAGAAACGGAAACACTCTATCTGACGGCGGAGGATTACCGCACCGCGCAGGAGGCCAGAGCCGCCGTGCAGGCAGAGCCGGAACCCAAGGCCGAACCGCAGGCGGAACCCCAGGAGACCCCGCTCAACCTCGAAACGACCCGCCGCTTCGCCAAAGTGCTGGCGCAGGAGCAGCAGCTCATGCAGGATGCACAGGGCGTGGAGGAGCTGGCCCACATGCAGAAGACCACCGAGGCTATCTGCGACTGGCTGGAAGCCCACCCCGAAAGCCTGCCGAAAGCACGGCGGTTCGCGGAATACTATATCCCGACCACCCTCAAGCTGCTGCACACCTACAACGATGTGCAGGGCCAGAAAGGCGATAATGCCGAGAGCATCCGCCGGGACATCGCGGGTATCCTGCATACGCTCAATCAGGCGTATGACAACCTCTACGATAATCTGCTGAGCGATGTGGCGCTGGATGTCTCCAGCGAGATCGCGGCATTGCAGGGAATGCTGGCCAACGACGGCCTGACCGGGGAGGGATTGCGATGACCTGCCGGGCATGGACCTTAAAAGAATTTGACCGCACCGCCCTCAAGGAGCTGACCGCCGCCATTGCGGAACAGAACACCGAAGAACTGGAGCAGAACGCTCTGGACGACGAGCCCTGGAGCGAGCAGAAATACGCCGCCACGCTGGCGGCACAACAGAAGGAAGCGGGCCTGCTGGCGGGTGTGCTGGCCGCGCGCGGCATCACCGACCCCACCGAGGCGCTGACGCTGCTGGCGGGCGAGGAAGAGCTGAGCGACCCCATGCTCCTGACGGACATGGACAAAGCCTGTGCCCGCATCCTCGAAGCCATCGACAAAGAACAGACCATCGTTGTTTACGGCGATTATGATGTGGACGGCGTGACGGCCACGGCCCTGCTGTACCAGCACCTCAAGGGGATGGGCGCAAACGTCAAGTGTATGCTGCCCAGCCGCGAGGGCGACGGCTACGGCCTTTCGAAAAACGCCGTGCAGTCCATCCACGACAAGGGCTGTCAGCTCATCGTCACGGTGGACAACGGCATCTCCGCGCTGGAAGAAGCCGACTTTGCGGCTTCGCTGGGCGTGGACCTCATCGTGACGGACCACCACCTGCCCCACGATACCCTGCCCCACGCAGTGGCCGTCGTGGACCCCCGCCGCGCCGACGATCACAGCCCTTTCAAGGGCCTGTGCGGCGCGGGAGTGGCCTTCAAGCTCTGTGCGGCGCTGGACGGCTGCCCGCCGGAAGAGATGCTGGACTACTGCGGCGACCTGGCCGCCGTGGGCACCGTGGCGGACGTCATGCCGCTGACCGGCGAGAACCGCACCCTCGTCAAGGCGGGCCTGAAACTGCTACAGCAGACCGACCGGCCGGGCTTTTCGGCCCTGCTGGAAGAGGTCGGTCTGGCGGGCAGGCCCATCACGGCCGAGAACGTCAGCTATGCCATCGCGCCCCGCATCAACGCGGCGGGCCGGATGGACAACGCCGTCACCGCGCTGCAGCTCGTCCTCTGCGAGGAGGAGGAGCGCGCCGAGGAGCTGGCGCATAAGCTGAACGAGATCAATGTGGCCCGGCAGGAGACCGAGCAGGAGATCGTCCGGGCTGCGCAGGAGCAGCTGGATGCGGAACCCGCCATCCTCGAAGACCGGGTCATCCTCATCTGGGGCCGGGACTGGCACCCCGGCGTCATCGGCATCGTGGCCTCCCGGCTGGTGGAAAAGACCGGCCGCCCCGTCATCGTCGTCTCGGTGGATGAGCACGGCGAGGGCAAGGGCAGCGGCCGCAGTGTGCAGGGCTTCAACCTGCACGCCTGCATCGCCTCGTGCGAGGATCTCCTGCTCCGCTTCGGCGGCCACGCCATGGCGGCGGGCCTTTCGGTGCGGGAAGAGAACCTGCACGAGCTGCGCCGCCGCCTGAACGAGTGGGCCGCGCGGGAGTGCCCCGTGCTCCTCACGCCGCCGCTGGAATGCGACCTGTCCATCCATCTGGACCGCATCACCGTGGAGTCGGTCCGGCGGCTGGAACAGCTGGCTCCCTACGGAGCCGAGAACCCCACCCCCGTTTTTGTGCTGGAAAAGGCCGTCATCGACGGCATCTACCCGGTGTCGGAGGGCAGGCACTGCCGCCTGCGCCTGCGGCAGGGCAGCGCCAGCATGTATGCCGTCTGGTTCGGGATGCACCCGGAGCAGCTGCCCTATGCCATGGGCGATGTCGTGGACGCCGCGCTGAACCTTTCGGTCTACGATGCGCCGCGCGGGGCACAGCTTTCGGGCCGCATCCTGGAGCTGCACCCGGCGGGGCTGGGCAATGCGGCCGCCGAGCAGACGGCGCTGGTGCAGGCGCTCCGGCGCGGCACCCCGCTCACGGCGGAACAGAAAGCAGCCGTGGCGCCCAAACGGAGCGATATCATCACAGTGTACCGTGAACTGCAGGCCCGGCGCTGGCACGCTGAGGATCTGCAGCCCCTGTTCGCAAAGCTGGGGGAGCAGAACACCGGCAAGATCCTGGTCGCACTCACCGCCCTCGAACAGGTGGGGCTCATCGCGGTGCAGGAATGCGGCGGGGCAAAGTTCTGGGAACTGGTGCCCGCACAGGGCAAGAAGAATCTTGCCGACGCACCGATCTTGAAATGTCTGGAGGAAGAGTAAATGCCAGAGGGAAAAAGTATGCTGGACCCGGTCAAGCCGGAGGATTCCTATTCCGCAAAAACACACCTGCATCAGGCCGTGAGCAACCCGCCGGAAGTGGCGACGGTCGCAGCCACGGCTCTGCCTGCCAACGCCCCCGAAGGGGCGCTGCCCAGTGAGGTGCGCCCGGAGATCATCACCTGGGAAAAGCTGGTGGAGGCCATCCAGGCCAGCGGCAAAGCCTACAATATGGAGATGATCCAAAAGGCGTATGACCTGGCCAACAATGCCCACAGGGGCGTCTGCCGCCGCAGCGGCGAGCCCTACATCTGCCACCCGCTGGCCGTGGCCCGGCTGGTGCTGGACCTGGGCATGGACACCGAGAGCATCGCCGCCGCTCTGCTCCACGATGTGGTCGAGGACACCCCTACCACTCTGGACGACCTGAAGGCCGCCTTTGGCGAGGAAGTGGCCCTGCTGGTGGATGGTGTCACCAAGCTGACCAAGATCCAGTTCTCCAACATCGAAGAGCTGCAGGCCGAGAACCTGCGCAAGATGCTGCTGGCCATGAGCCGCGACGTCCGCGTAATGATCATCAAGCTCTGCGACCGGCTGCACAACATGCGCACCGGCGACGCCTGGCCCGAACAGAAGCGCCGCGACAAGGCCCGCGAGACGATGGAGGTCTATGCTCCCATCGCCAACCGCCTGGGCATCCTGAACGTGAAGGAAGAGCTGGAAGACCGCAGCCTGCACTATCTGGACCCAGTGGGCTACAACGAGATCAGCAAGATGCTGAGCGAGCGCGCGGGCGAGGAGTTCCTGGCCAGCGTGTCCGGCGTCATCGAGCAGCGGCTGGAAGAGAGCGGCATCGAGGGTGCGACCATCAAGCGCCGCGTCAAGAGCATCTACGGCATCTACCGCAAGACCATCATGCAGAACAAGTCCTTCGACGAGATCTACGATATCTATGCGGTCCGCATCATTCTGGATACGCTGGCCGAGTGCTACAGCACTCTGGGCCTCATCCACGATATGTACCACCCGCTGCCCAACCGCTTCAAGGATTATATCTCCACCCCCAAACCCAACGGCTACCAGAGCCTGCACACCACCGTCATCGGGCACGAGGGCATCCCCTTCGAAGTTCAGATCCGCACCCGCAAGATGGATGAACAGGCCGAGTACGGCGTCGCGGCCCACTGGAAGTACAAAGAAGGGCTGGACGGCCACGACAAGCTCGATGAGCGTCTGGCCTGGGTCAGCCAGCTGCTGGAAAATCAGCGCGTCAGCGAGGATTCCGGCAACCTGCTGCACGACCTGAAGAGCGACCTGCTGCCGGAGGAGGTCTTCGCCTTCACCCCGAAGGGCGATGTCATCAACCTGCCCGCCGGTGCCACCTGCATCGACTTCGCCTATGCCATCCACTCTGCCGTCGGCAACCGGATGGTGGGCTGCAAGGTGAACAACCGGATGGTCCCCATCGACCACATCGTCTCCACCGGCGAGATCATCGAGGTCCTCCTCGGTGCGGCGGACAAAGGCCCCAGCCGCGACTGGCTCAAGATCGTGCGCACCAGCGAGGCCAAGAGCAAGATCCGCAACTGGTTCAAGAAGATGCGCCGGGAAGAGAACATCCAGCAGGGCCGCGATGCGCTGGCCCGCGAACTGCGCCGCGAGATGATCTTCATCCCGGACGACGAGCTGGATGATTTCATCGGCAGCTGCTGCCGCCGCCTGCGCCAGAACAACGCCGAGGAGCTGTATGCGGCCATCGGCTACGGCGGCATCACCATCGCCAACTGCCTGCCCAAACTGAAAGAGGAGTGGCAGAAGCTCAAGGCCGAGGAAGGCAAGACCGAACAGCTGGCCAAAGTGGACCTGAGCAAGGTCCATGCCACCGACGGCGTTGTGGTGGAAGGGTTCGACAACACCCCCATCAAGTTCGCCAAGTGCTGCTCGCCGCTGCCCGGCGACCCCATCGTGGGCTTCATCACCCGCGGGTTCGGCGTCTCCATCCACAAGCAGAGCTGCACCAACGCCATTTCCAGCATGAAGGACCCCACCAACGCTCCCCGCTGGGTCAAGGCGTATTGGGCCGACAGTGTCAAGGACAGCTACAAGGCCGGCCTTGAGATCGTGGCGCTGGATCGCAACGAACTGCTGCGGGACGTGCTGAGCGCTCTGGCCGACATCCGGGTGCCCATCTACACGATGAACGCCCGCCAGGTGGAGAACAACTGCGCCGTGGTCAGCCTGACCATCGGCATCAACAACACCGAGCATCTCAACCGGGTGGTGGCCCGCCTGTCCAAGGTCAAAGATGTGCTCAAGGTCACAAGGAGTTAAACCATGCGTGCAGTCATTCAGGCCGTTTCGTCGGCCAGTGTCCGGGTCGATGGGGGCGAGCCCCGCGCCATCGGACCCGGCCTTGTCATCCTGCTGGGCGTCCGCGACACCGACTCGCTGGACATCGTGCCCAAACTGGCCGAAAAGTGCGCGGGCCTGCGCATCTTCAAGGATGAGAACGACAAGCTGAACCTCAGCGCAAAAGACCTTGGGTATTCGGCGCTGGTGGTCAGCCAGTTCACCCTGTATGGGGACACCCGAAAGGGCTTCCGGCCCAGTTTCATCCACGCAGCCAAAGCCCCGCTTGCAGTGGACGCCTACGAGCTGTTTCTGGCCGAGATGAACAAACAGGGCCTCCGGGAGGTCCGGCACGGAGAGTTCGGGGCGGATATGCAGGTGGCTCTGGTCAACGAGGGACCCTGCACCATCGTCATCGACACCGACGAGTGGAAAAAGAAGGATTGAGAGGGATAACATGCAGGCATTTCATCTTCTCGGCTCTGCGCCGTTTTACACCAACAGTTTTCTGCTGCTCACCAAGGCAGGCCATGCGGTCATCATCGACCCGGCGGCCGGGGTGCAGGAGTACGATAAGATCCTGCGGGACCACGGTGCCGTGCTGACGCACATCCTGTGCACCCACGGCCACTACGACCATGTGGGCAGCGCCGGTGTGCTGAGCCGTGAGTGGGGCGCAAAGATCTGGTGCGAAGCCGCCGACTGCGCCGGGACCCAGCTCTTCCCCTTGAAGAGCGCCGATTTCGGTTATGAAGAGGGAACCAACCTTTTGGTGGATGAGCTGACCTTCACCGCATGGCACACCCCCGGCCACACCGAGGGCAGCGTGGTGCTGCTGTGCAGCGAGTATCTCTTTGTGGGCGATACGGTCTTTCAGGGCAGCATCGGCCGCACCGACCTCGAAGGCGGCAGCGACCGCAAGATGGAGGCGAGCCTGCGCAAGTTCGCGGGCCTGCCCATCCCCAAGGAGACCCAGCTCCTGCCCGGCCACGGGGATTTCTCGACCTATGGCGAGGAGCTGGAGACCAACTACTACATCAAAGCCGCACTGCGGAACGCATAAAAAAGGCAGGAACACATGAAAATCTATATCACAGGGCTTGCATCCGGCTACGAGGTCGAGCATCTGGTCCGGCTGTTTTACCCAATGGCACCGCTCACCCTGACCCCGCCCGAAGCCGGGGAGGACTGTGTGTGGGCCGAGCGGAAGCCGGACGGTCTGCTGGCGCTGGTGCGGGAGCACGGCGGGCAGGAGGCCGTCTCCGCCCCGCTGCCGGGGCCGGACGGCGAGACCGAAGCCTTTGCCCTTGCCAGCCTGACCTATGACCTGCTGCGCCGCTGGACGGGCATCCGCCCGCCCTGGGGCAAGATGACCGGTGTGCGCCCGGTCCGACTCATCCACGACAAGCGCGCTGCCGGTTGGAGCGAAGCGGAGATCGACCGCTTTTTCCTGAGCCGGTTCGACTGCTCGGAGCAGAAATACCAGATGGCCAGAGCCATTGCCGATCTGCAGGAGCCGATCCTGCGCCTGGGCAGCGAGCCGAAGACCTACAGCCTGTACATCGGCATCCCGTTCTGCCCCTCCCGGTGCAGCTATTGCAGCTTCGTCAGCTGCAATCTCGACCGGGACCGCAAGCTGGTGCAGCCCTATGTGGACTGCCTCTGCCGCGAGGTGGAGGAGATCCGGGCGCAGGCGGAGCAGGCCGGGCTGAAGCTGTGCAGCATCTACATCGGCGGCGGCACACCCACCAGCCTTTCGGCAGACCAGCTCCGCCAGCTGATGGGCACCGTGCGGCAGTGCTTTGACCTTTCCCGCGTCGTGGAATACACGGTGGAGGCAGGCCGCCCCGACTGCACCGACGCCGAAAAGCTGGCCGTCATCAAGGAGTATGGGGCGACCCGCATCTCCATCAACCCCCAGACCTTTTCGGACGAGGTGCTGGCCGGCATCGGCCGCCGACACTCGGCGCAGGACATCCTGGACTGCTTCGCCGACGCCCGGAAGGCGGGCCACGACGACATCAACATGGACCTCATCGCGGGCCTGCCCGGCGACACCGTGGAGGGCTTTGAGCGCAGCCTGCGGCAGGCCATCGCGCTCGACCCGGAGAACATCACCGTCCACACCCTGACCCTTAAGCGGGCTTCCCGCATCGTCATCGAGGACCAGAGGGAGAACGACTACGCCGATGTGGCCGCCATGCTGGAACGCTGCCATCTGCTGGCAGAGGCGGGCTACCGGCCCTACTACCTCTACCGCCAGAAGAATACCCTGCAAAATCTGGAAAACGTGGGCTGGTGCAAGCCAGGCCACGAGGGATATTACAACATCTATATCATGGAGGAAGTCCAGACCATCCTTTCCGCAGGCGCGGGCGGCAGCACCAAGCTGGTGGCCGACGGCGGAAAACGGATGCAGCGCATCTTCAACTTTAAGTATCCGACCGAGTACATCCAGCGCTTTGCGGAGGTTCTGGAACGGAAAAAAGGAGTGGCTGATTTTTATGATCACGATTTGGGTCCCGAAACGTCTGGTGGAGATCGACCTTTATAACATTGCCGCCCGCAGCCCGGAAGCGCTGGCGGAGATGAGCGAGCGCAGCTACCGCGAACGGGTCCGCTACGCGGCCGAAAAAGTCCGCTTTTCCGGCACTAAGATCGTCATGCTCACCGGCCCGTCGGCCAGCGGCAAGACCACCTCGGCCCACAAGCTGGCCGAAGAACTCATCCGGCAGGGCACACCGGCTCATGTGGTCAGTCTGGACAATTTCTTCCGGGGCGCGGAGTTCTACCCCCGGATGCCGGACGGTACACTGGACTACGAGAACCCCGACACCATGGATCTGCCCCTCATCCGGCAGTGCCTCCGTGAGCTGAGCGAGACGGGAAAGACCGTGCTGCCGATCTACGATTTCACCAGCGAGAAGCGCTCGGATGCGACCGAACCCGTGGACCTGCAGGGCGGCGTCTGCATCGTGGAGGGCATCCATGCTCTCAACCCGGAGCTGACCAGCCTTGTGCCCGGTGAGGAAGTCTACCGCATCTATGCCGGTCTGCGGGAGGAATACTGCATCGACGGCCGCCGGGTCATCAACACCCAGGACATCCGCCTGTGCCGCCGCACCCTGCGCGATGCCGCCGCCCGCGGCCGCAGCCCCGAAAAGACCCTTGCCATGTGGGACCGCGTCCTGGACGGCGAGACCCGGTATATCAAGGGCTTCAAGACCACGGCGGACTTCCTGCTGGATACCTCCTTCACCTACGAGATGGGCCTCATCGCCCAGCTGCTGCAAAAGGTGCGCCGCCAGTTCGTGCTGGAAGGCCACAATGCCGAGCTGTGGGACGAGACGGCCCGCCGGTTCGAGCATGTGGCCCCTCTGCCGCTGGACCTGCTGCCTGCCGACAGTATGCTGCGGGAGTTCTACGGCAGCGAGGCGAACTGACGAAGGGCTGTCCGGGGTTTGTGTAAATGCGAAAAATCTGTTTCCAAATCCGCACGAAACTGTAAAACTTGCGGCAAATTCGTTGCAATCAGAGGTGGAGTGCGCTATAATGAAACCATCATCCGAAAGCACAGGAGGGGAAGTACCCTTCCGCTGAGAGAGGTGTCTGTTATGGATTTCAACAAGATCAAGGAAATGGGTCTGGAATATGCCGAAAAAGGCAAAAATGCAGCAATGGATCTGGCCGAGCGCGGCAAGACGCAGGCAAAGATCGTGAACGAGCAGACAAAGCTCGCCCGCGCACAGCGTCAGCTGGGTGCGCTGGTGTACAGCCTGGCCAAGGGCAACGAAGAGAACCAGCCCCTTGTGGATAAGTACATCGAGATGATCGATGCCATCGAAAAGAACCTGGCCGCTCTGCGCGAGAGCATCGGGGCGCCCGCAGCGGAAGCTGCCCCGGAACCCGAAGCACCGGCAGACAGCGCCGTGACCCATGGGCCCATCTGGCGCCCGCCCAGAAAATAGGTTTTCTCCCCGCCGGACTTGTTTTTGAAGAAGAAAAACACACCGATGGAGAGCATGAAAACAAGATAAATGACGAATACGATAATTTCACTGAGTTTCATTTGCTTTCTCCTAACTTACGACAATATGAGGATTATAGCACACCAGAAAATAGACTGAAATACAGAACGCGGTATAGACTTTAGTTTATACCGCGTTCTGTATTATTTAAGAAAAATGTTTATTTTTAAGGGCGCTTATATAGACGAACATCAAGAATGTTCTTTAATCGGAGAAAAAATATTTTTCAGGACGGTTCCCGAAATCCCTGCAAAAACATGGGCATAACCTGTCTGGAGTAGCGGGCCAGTGCATATTCGCCGCCGCACAGGCACCAGTCATACATCAGTCCGCGCTCGAACATGGCATATGCCTTGACGATTTCATTGGCAGTCATATCCCGGCGAAGCTGCCCGCGTTCCTGTCCCCGGCGGATGGTCTGGTAAAGAATTCTGAAGTAGGTGCGGCCCCGGTCCAGCAGATGCTTTTCGCCCCGGGCCAAAAGCTGTGTGGACAGCAGCCGGGTCAAAAGGTCAATGGACACACTGGCCTCGATCATCACATACAGCTCGTGGTTAATGTAGGCCAGCGTTTCCAGCGCGCCCATGTTCGGGTCCAGCGCCGGAATCAACTCCTCATACTTCTCATCAAACACATAGGCCAGCGTTCCCATCAGGGCGTCCTTCCCGTCAAAATAGTGGTAGAACGAGCCCTTGGAGGTGCCGGATTCAAAAACGATGTCCTCAACGGTCGTCCCCTCATAGCCCTGCTCGTAAAAGAGCTTCCACG
>ERZ826016.2230-NODE-2230-length-15611-cov-8.532078_pt1 | contig 15611 bp, 12 predicted proteins | sample MGYA00519872_ERZ826016 | MGnify/ENA primary metagenome ERZ826016 (study PRJEB31778, sample SAMEA3449218) | human gut metagenome | biome: human gut; feature: human-associated habitat; material: faeces | place: United Kingdom | collected 2010/2012 ... | reverse complement strand
CTGCGGCAGTTTGCGGCGTGTCTGCGAGGGGTGAATGAGTTCCCCAAGAGGATGTACTATACCTGCAACCCCGGCGGGCCGGGGCATGGGTACATCAAGCGGCTGTTCATCGACCGGCGGTACCGGGCGGGAGAGCGGGCGGAGGAATACGCCTTCATCCCCGCCAGGGTCACGGACAATCAGGCGCTGCTGCGGGCGCAGCCGGACTATCTGCGGCAGCTGGAGGCCCTGCCCCTGCGGCTGCGGCAGGCGTGGCTGGAGGGCAAGTGGGACGTGTTTCAGGGGCAGTTCTTTCAGGAGTTTGTGGACGACCCGGCCCACTATCGGGACAGGCGGTTCACCCACGTCATTGAGCCCTTCGATATCCCCAGAGAGTGGAGCATCTGGCGCAGCTACGACTTCGGCTATGCCAAGCCCTTTTCCTGCGGCTGGTGGGCGGTGGATCACGACGGGTGCGTATATCGGATCCTGGAGCTGTACGGCTGCACCGGGGAGCCGGATGAGGGGGTGAAGTGGACGCCGGAGAAGCAGTTTGCAGAGATCCGGCGTATCGAGGACACCCACCCGTGGCTGAAGGGACGGGATATTTTAGGGGTGGCGGACCCGGCCATTTGGGACAGCAGTCGGGGAGAGAGCATCTATGAGACGGCGCTGAAGCACCGCATCTTCTTTATGAAGGGGGACAACCGGCGGATACCGGGATGGATGCAGATGCACTATCGGATGGCCTTCGATGAGGAGGGGTATCCGCAGCTGTATGTGTTCACCGGATGCCGGGCCTTTCGCAGGACCGTGCCGGGGCTGCTGTTCTCCGAGACGGAGCCGGAAGATCTGGACACCCGGATGGAGGATCATGTGGCCGATGAGAGCCGGTATCTGTGCATGGCCCGGCCTATCCCGCCCCGGCGGGTGGAGACGGCACTGCCGGTGCAGGACGATCCGCTGAATATGCTGGCGAGACGGTGAAAGCGGGAAAAATTTCCGGTGTTGCACGGGAACGTGCAACAGGAGGGGAAACTTCCGGCGGCGGTGGGCGGAGAAGTGAGGACAGGAAAGCTGTTTTGGACAAACGGAAGGGGAGAAATGCCATGAGCAAGACGCAGCAGACGGCGGGGGAGAAGCCCCGCATCGGAGAGCAGGAGGTGCGCCGGGCGGCGGAGCTTCTGAAAAAGTACCGGCAGGGGAAGGTAAATCTGGAGCGGCGCATCATCGACAATGAGCAGTTCTGGAAGCTGCGGCACTGGCCGCAGATGGAGAAGACGGGGGAGGGCGGCAATCCCGGCGACCCGCAGCCCACCAGCGGGTGGCTGGTGAACTGCATCCTCTCCAAGCACGCAGACGCCATGGATTGCTACCCGGAGCCAACGGTGCTGCCCAGAGAGCCGGGGGACCGGGCGGAGGCGGCCAAGCTGACCCGTATCCTGCCGGCCATCCTGAAGAAGAACCAGTTCAAGCGGACCTATTCCAGCGCATGGTGGTACAAGCTCAAGAGCGGCTGCGCCGTGTACGGCGTGTTCTGGGATGCGGGCAAGCTCAACGGTCTGGGGGACGTGTCCATCCGGCGGATGGATCTGCTGAACCTGTTTTGGGAGCCGGGCGTGACGGACATTCAGGACTCGGCCAACTTCTTCTCCACGGAGCTGGTGAGCAGGGAAAGGCTGGAGCGGGAGTATCCGGAGGCGAAGGGAAAGCTGGGACGAAGCGGGGCCACGATAAGCCGGTTCCTATATGACGATACGGTGGACACCACGGACAAGGCACTGGTGGTGGATTGGTATTATCATACGGAGGTGCAGGGACGCAGCGTGCTGCAATACTGCAAATTCACGGGGGAAACGGTGCTGTATGCCACGGAGAACGACGAGAAGCTGCGGGAACGGGGATGGTATGACCACGGGAAATATCCATTTGTATTCGATGTGCTGTTTCCGGAGGAGGGGACGCCCTGCGGATATGGGTATGTGGATTTGTGCAAGTCGCCGCAGAAGCAGATTGATCTGATGAATCAGGCAATCCTGAAAAATGCGCTGGCAGCGGCCACACCCCGGTTCTTTATCCGCTCTGACGGAGCGGTGAACGAGGAGGAATATGCCGACTGGACAAGACCGTTTGTGCACACCAACGGAAATCTGGGGGCAGACTCTATAGCGCCTATCCGGGCGGCGGGGCTGGACAGCGTGTATGTGGCGGTGCTGCAGAACAAGATCGCGGAGATGAAGGAGACGGCGGGCAACCGGGACGTGATGAGCGGCGGCACCGCCGGCGGCGTGACGGCGGCCACGGCTATTGCGGCTTTGCAGGAGGCGGGCGGCAAGCTGTCGCGGAATATGATCGACGACGGGTATGAGGCGTTTTCGCAGGTGGTGACGCTGTGCATCGAGCTGATCCGGCAGTTTTACGACGTGCCGCGGCAGTTCCGGCTGCTGGGCCGGGACGGCGGGGCGTTCGTCGCCTACGGCAACGGGGGCCTGCGGCCCAGGGCACTGCTGACCGGGGGCTATCGCGTGCCGGAGTTTGATCTGGAGGTGATGGCACAGGACGAGACGCCGTACCAGACCATGGAGTACAACCAGCTGGCCCTGCAGCTGTTCCAGATGGGGTTCTTCCGCAGCGATATGGCGGAGCAGGCGCTGCGGTGCCTGGAGCTGATGCAGTTCCGCAGCAAGGACACGCTGGCGGAGGTCATCCGGCAGGGACAGAAGGAGACGGACCAGAAGGCGTGGCTGACGGAGGCGCTGCGGCGGGCGGTGACGCTGCTGGACAAGAGCCAGGGGACCCATCTGGCGGAGGCGCTGGAGCGAGAGCTGGAGAAGCGGGAGAGCAGCGGCGGAAAGGCGGCGGTGCGCCGTAGCAGCGACGCGGTGACGCGGCAGCGGCAGGCCACGCGGCAGGCGGTACGGCCCAGATGATACGGGCCAGCTGCGGCGGCGCGCACCTTACGGTGCGGGGCCACGCCGGGTACGGGGAGTACGGGAAGGACATCGTATGCGCGGCGGCGTCCGCGCTGGTGTACGCGCTGGCGGGGAGATTGCGGGAGACAGGGCGGCTGGAACGGTTCCAAAGCGCGCCGGGATACGCGGAGATCGCGGGTACGGGGAACTGTGCCCGGGAGTTCGCGCTGGTGCGGTGCGGGCTGGAGCTGCTGGCGCGGCAATACCCCGGCAGGGTGGAAGTTGGGTCGTGACCTACCACGGGGAGGAGAGTTCGGATGGACGAGCTGGAAAAGACGGCGCAGGAGACTGCGGAGGAGACGGGCGGAATGGCTCCCGACGCCGGGGAGCAGCAGGTACCTGCCGGGGAACAGGGGGTACCTGGCGGGGAAGAGGACTTCGAGACGCTGATACGCGGCCGGTACAAGGGGGAATTCGACGCACGGGTGCGGCGAATACTGGACGGACGGCTGCGGGGACTGCGGCAGGAGAACGAGAGGCTGCGGGAGATGGCGGCCGCGGCGGAGACGGCGCGGCAGCGGGAGCAGGAGGCGCAGCTGCGGGCCGCGATGGAATTCGCGGTGATCCGGGCGCGGCAGCAGATGGCCCAGGCCATCGCCAGCGGCGGAAGCCGCGTGGCGGAGAACGGCGGACGGCGCAGGAGCGTCAGCCGCTGGGATCCCAAGGGTCTCAGCGGGGCGGAGCTGGCGGCGATACGGAAGAGAGTACAGGATGGAGAGAAGATCAGATTTTAGAAAGGGAGAGAAAACATGGAGATGAATTTGCAGATGTTTGCGGAGAACACCCAGACCACAGCGGGCCTGAGCGCGGAGATGAAGACCTACTACGGCATGGAGCTGCTGGAGAACGCCAAACCGCAGCTGGTGCACAACCAGTTCGCGGCCACAAAGGGCCTGCCTGCCGGCGGCGGCAAGACCGTGGAGTGGCGTAAGTTCGGCGCCTTTGACAAGGCGCTGAAGCCCCTGACCGAGGGCGTGACGCCCGACGGCAGCGGTATCTCCGTCAGCTACATCACCAAGGAGCTGGCGCAGTACGGCGACTACACCACCGTGTCGGATATGCTGGATCTGACCGCCATCGACGACGTGGTGCTGGAGATCACTGACCGCCACGGCAGCAATATGGGCCTGACGCTGGACACGGTGACCCGAAACGAGATCCAGCAGGGCAAGCAGGTGATCTACGCGCCCAAGATCGGCAGCGACGGCACCAAGACCGACGTGACCAGCCGCATGACGCTGGACAAGGACTGCCGCATGACCAGCGAGCTGGTGGCCAAGGCGGCGACCCAGCTGAAGAAGATGAACGCGCCCACCTTTGACGGCAAGTATGTGTGCATCATCCACCCCAGCGTGGCCTTTGACCTGCGCCAGGACGAGGCGTGGATCGCCGCCCACCAGTATGCCGGGGCTACGGAGCTGTTCTCCGGCGAGATCGGTGAGCTGCACGGCGTGCGCTTCGTGGAGACCACGGAGGCGAAGATCTATCGCGGCGAGGACCTGGCCGCCGACAGCCGCACGCTGAAGGTGAACGGCAACGTTATGGCCAGCACCGACGTGACCTTCAACGGCGGCACTGTGGCTGCCGGCGCACTGGCGGGCCGCTATGTGGTGCTGGGCGGCACCCGCTGCCAGGTGGTGAGCAACACCGACGCGAAGCTGGTGCTGGACAAGACCGTCACCGTGGGCGACAAGGAGGTCATCTACCCCGGCGAAGGCGGCAAGCAGGGCTGCGCCGTGTACGGCTGCCTGTTCCTGGGCAAGGGCGCCTATGGCGTGGTGGACCTGAGCGAGGGCACGGAGGTCATCGTGAAGCCCCGCGGCAGCTCCGGCACCGCCGACCCGCTGGACCAGCGCTCCAGCGTGGGCTGGAAGGGCGTACACGCTGCGGCTATCCTGTACGACGAGTACATGGTGCGCGTGGAGTGCGGCAGCAGCTATTCGGACGAGGATAAGGCGAACTGACGGAGCGTGAAGCAGGGGCGGACGGGTCGTCCGCCCCTGCGGGAAATGCCGCCGTCAGCGCGGCCACGCCGCGCTGACGGGACGTCGAGGCCACAGCCCCCTGGGGAACGCGGGCGGACGGCGGGGCGAGGTCTTACATGAGGAAAGGAGAAGGGCGAGATGAAGGAAAAAATGACAACGGTGCTGCTGCCCAGAGGCAGAAAGCAGGAGGAGAATTTTGTCATCGTGTCCGTCAACGGACGCAGCTGGAAGATCATGCGCGGCGTGGAGGTGCGCGTACCGGTGTGCGTGGCGGAGGTGCTGGAAAACGCCGCCATGATGGCGGAGGCGGCCCGGCGCTACGTGGACGAGAGAGCTTCCTGAGGTGACGGCCATGGCAAGGACGACGGCAAAGCAGGTGCTGGACCGGGTGGACGCGCTGCTGCCCAATGGGTATGCGCGCGCGGAGAAGCTGCGGTGGCTGGCCCAGGCGGAGGGCTTCGTGCGGCGGGAGCTGTGCCGGGAGACGGGGGAACTGCCGGCGCTGACCGAGGAGACGGAGCTGACGGCGGCGCCGCCCTTTGACGAGCTGTACCGGCACTATGTGGAGGCGCAGGTGCACTATGCCAACGGGGAGACGGCGCGGTACAACAGCGCGGCGGGCCTGTGGAACAACGCGTTTCTGACCTATCGGGACTACCGGGCCAGGACGGCGGCGCCGGAGGGCGGCGCGTCGGCGCTGCGGCTGTGCTGAAAGGAGGCGGCGGAGATGTATTTTCCCAAGCTGAAGGCGGCGGCGCAGCAGCGGGCGGGCGTGGAGCAGTTCGGGGGACTGGATCGCCGTCCGGGCAGCGGCGCGGGGAGCCTGGAGCATATGGAGAACCTGTGGAGCAGCGGGTATCCGGCGCTGGAGACGCGGCCCCTGCGGCGGACGGTGACGCAGCTGACAAAGCCCAACGGCATGACGGAGAAGGACGGACTGTTCTGGGTGGACGGCACGGCGCTGTATGTGAACGGCGCGAAAACGGGGTTGGTGCTGACGGACAGCCGGAAGCAGCTGGTGAGCATGGGGGCGTATCTGCTGATCTTTCCGGACAAGAAGTACATCAATGCCCAGGACCTGACGGATTTCGGGAGTATGGAGAATGTGCGGGCCACCACGGGAGAGGTGACGTTCACCCTGTGCGACGGGACGGGGGAGAGCCTGGGCAGCTACGCGGCGGGCACGGAGGCGCCCCAGGAGCCCCGGACAGGGGACCTGTGGCTGGACACGGAGCGATCGGAGAGCGTGATGCGGCGGTATGACGGCAGCACATGGACGGCGCTGACGGAGGTGTACACAAAGATCGCCGCTGTGGGCGTGGGACTGGGCTTCCGCGCCGGGGACGGCGTGACGGTGGCAGGCTGCGGCGCGGCGGAGCTGAACGGCCTGCACATATTGCAGGCGGCGGAGGACGACTGGGTGCTGGTGCCGGCGCTGTGCCGGACGCTGGACAGCCAGACGGCTGCGGTGACGGTGATGCGGCTGATGCCGGAGATGGACTTTGTGGTGGAGCAGGGCAACCGGCTGTGGGGGTGCAAATACGGCATCGTGGACGGTCAGGCGGTGAACGAGATATACGCCTGCGCGCTGGGGGATTTCCGCAACTGGAACAGCTTTGCGGGGCTGAGCACCGACAGCTACGCCGCCGCCAGAGGCTCGGACGGGCCCTTTACCGGGGCGGCGGCCTGCATGGGCGGCGTGGTGTTCTTCAAGGAGAACTGCATGGAGCGCATCTATCCGGCGGCGGGCGGCGGGCACCAGATCGTGACGGTGCCGTGCAGCGGCGTGCGGAAGGGCGCGGAGAGGACCGTGGCCGTGGCGGACGGTGTGGTGTACTATCTCGGGAACGACGGGGTGTACGCCTTTGACGGAAGTATGCCGGTGTGCGTATCCCGGGCGCTGGGCGACAAGCGGTATACCGGCGGCGTGGCCGGCGGGGAAAGCGGCCGGTACTGGCTGTCCGCCGTGGACGCGGCGGGAGAGACGGAGCTGCTGGTGTACGACACGCAGAAGCGGCTGTGGCACCGGCAGGACGATACGGCGGCGGTGGCCTTCGCCCGGTGGAACGGGGAGATGACGGTACTGTGCAGCGACGGGCGGCTGCTGGATACAAGCGGTACATTGGGGACGGCGGAGACGGGGTTCTCCTGGAGCGCCGAAAGCGGCGACCTGGGACTGTACACGCCGGAGCACAAGTATCTCTCGCGGTTGGAGCTGCGGCTGAAGGCGGCGGCCGGGAGCACGGTGAAGGCGTATGTCTGCTATGACGGGGACGGCGTCTGGGAACAGGTGGGCGGTGTCTCCGGCGAGGTGGGGCAGACCCGCGGCGCGGTGCTGCAGGTGCGGCCCCGGCGGTGCGGGCATCTGCGGCTGAAGCTGGCCGGGGATGGACCGTGCCGGGTGTACAGCGCGGCAGCGGTGTATGAGAAGGGAAGTGACGGGCCATGAGCGTGCTTGCCCTGCCGATGGCACCGGCGGGATCGGTGCAGGAGCAGGTGACGCAGCAGTATGCGTATCTGGTGCAGATGGCCCAGCAGCTCAACCTGGCGCTGGGACAGCTGGAGGCGCTGGGCGGCGGGGCCGGAGAGGCCTCCGCCCGGCGGCAGGCCAACGGGCGCTTGGGCACGGCGGCATCGGAGACGGCGGACGGGCAGTATGAGACGCTGCGGAGCATGATCCTGAAGACGGCGGACCAGGTACAGAAGACCACGGCGGCATTGACGGCGAAGCTGGAGGAGGAATATGTGGCGAGCTCGGACTTCGGCAGCTATGTGGCGAAGCTCAGCGCCCAGCTGGAGGCGGCACCGGAGGCGGTGACGCAGTATTACAGCTTTTTCTCTGACCTGCAGGCCAACGTGGAGAAGGTGGACGCGGCCTTCGCGCACTATAAGCTGGACACGGAGGGGTATATCCGCACGGGTATCGTGTACTACGACGGGGCCGCGCCGGTGTATGGCGTGGCTGTGGGACAGGACCTGACGTGCAGAGAGGTGGACGGCGAGAAGGTGGTGGAGCAGAACAACTTTCGCGCGGTGTTCACCGCCACGCGGCTGTCCTTCTGGCAGGACGCCACGGAGGTGGCCTATGTGTCCAACAACCGGCTGTACATCACGAACATTACGGTGCTGGGTGGTATCGATGTAGGGCAGTGGAGCATGGAGGCGGCGGAGGGCGGACTGGCCTTCCGGTGGATCGGAGGGTGAGTGTGTGAGCTATACGGCGTTGGACAGCATCCAGTGGGGCGGCGTGCCGAAGATCGGCGTCAGCTTCGGCTATGACAGCCGACGCAGCGGCAGCGCGATGCAGTACAGGATCTATGTGACGGTGGCGCCGCTGACAGGGGCATCGTATTTTGGATATCCCATCTACTTGTCGGTGACGGTGGACGGCGGAAGTGTGTGCAGCGGGCATACGCTGAAGGCGGCATCGCCCAGCCGGTGGAGCAGCGCGATCGAGTACGACAGCGGCTGGGTGACGGCGGCGGGGGCGGTGGGCACCGCGCCGCTGGGGATACGGCTGTACAGCGGCTCCGGGTCTGCCAGAGACGACAGCTACGGCTATGCGCTGCCGGTGGAGCGCGTGGAGGACATTGGAGATTTCTCGCTGACGGCGGGGGACGCGGTGATCGGACAGACGGGGACGCTGACGCTGACGCGGCCCGGGTATGGGTACAGCTTTACGTTCAGCTATGTGCTGGGGGTGGCCTCCGGAACGCTGAGCAGCGGCGCGCTGCGGACGGTGAGCAGCAGCGCGGGGCGCGTGGTGTACCAGTGGACGGTGCCGGAGTCGCTGGCCGGGGAGCTGCCGGAGACGACGCACGGCACCGGGACGGTGACGGTGAAGGTGTACAGCGGCGGTACGCCGGTGGGGAGCCTGAGCGCGGCGTTCACGGCCTATGTGCCGGAGACCATGCGGCCCACGGCGGCGCTGACCACGGAGGTAGTAAACGACGGTACGGCAGCGGAGAGCTGGGGGCTGTGTGTGCAGGGCATCAGCCGGATACGGTACGCGGCGACGGCGGCGGCACAGGGCGGCGCGTCCGTGCGGTCGGTGCAATTCCGCTTTGCGGGGCAGGAGCTGACCGGCACTGCCGGGACGACGGCGGTCATCGGCATCAGCGGGACGCTGCGGCCCACGGTCACGGTGACGGACAGCCGGGGACGGTCGGCGACGGCGACAGGCGAGGCGGTGACGGTGGCGGCGTACTATCCGCCGGCCATCACGGCGTCCATGGCGGCGCGGTGCGCCGCGGACGGCACAGAGAAGGACGACGGGGCGTATCTGAAGGTAAAGTGCGCGGCACAGTGCGCCGATGTGCAGGGGCACAATGCGGTGGTCCTGCGGGCGCGCTTCCGGCCCGTGGGTGGCGCGTGGAACGGCTATACAGCGCTGCTGCCGGGGGCGGAGCAGCTGCTGGGCGGCGGGCTGGACAGCGGGACCTCCTATGAGGTGGAGCTGAGCGCGGAGGACACGGTGGGCAACGTGCGGGTGGTGCGGTATACGGCGGCCACCAGCCGGGTGACGCTGCATCTGCGCGCCGGCGGAATGGGCGCGGCCTTCGGCAAATACGCGGAGCAGGAGGCGCTGGAGTGCGTGTGGCCGGCGGTGTTTTACGGGGATGTGGCGGTATCCGGCGCGCTGACGGTGAACGGACAGACAGTGGAGGCGATGCTGTTCCCGGTGGGCAGCGTGCGCCTGACAGACAGCCCTGCGGCGCCGGAGACACCGGCAGGTGCGGTATGGGAGAGCGTGGAGACAGGCATCGCCGGCGTGTATGGCTGGCGGCGCACGACATGACGAGGAGGAGAGAGGCATGGCATCGACGTATACGATGGTGGCGTACGGTTCACAGGGCAGCGCGGTGCGGCAGCTGCAGAATGAATTGAACAAGCGGGGGTATAGTCTGGACCAGGATGGTATCTTCGGCAAGAAGACGAGAGCCGCGGTACGGGACTATCAGAAGAAGAACGGACTGACGATGGTGGACGGCATTGCCGGCGATGAGACGTGGGGGAGCCTGCTGTCCGCGCCTACGGCGGCGGAGCAGGCGGCGCAGGCCGCTGCGGCAGCAGAGGCGGCGGCACCCAGGGCGGAGGTCACGGCGGGCACGGCGCGGCGCCTGCAGGAGCTGGAGAGGGGCTATACGCCGTCGGACGAGGTAACGGCGGCGCAGGCGTACCGGGACAGCGTGGCGGCGTTGGAGCCGGAGGCGTACCGGTCCCGGTTCGAGGAGCGTTTGCAGGCGTTGTATGACCAGATCGCGGGGCGGGAGGCCTTTGACTACGATCCGGAGGAGGATGAGTCGTACCAGCGGTACGCCAGACTGTATGCCGCCCGCGGCGCGGCGGCCATGAAGGACACGCTGGGCAAGGCGGCGGCCCTGACCGGCGGGTATGCCTCCAGCTACGCCCAGAGCGCGGGGCAGCAGGCGTACAACGGCTATTTGCAGGAGCTGGCAGCGCTGGTGCCGGAGCTGCGGCAGGCGGCGCTGGCGGAGTATCAGCAGGAGGGCAAGGCTTTGCAGAACCAGTACAGTATGCTGGACGCGCAGGAGAAGGCGGACTATGACCGCTGGCAGGAGGCGCGTGGTGACTGGCAGAAGCAGCTGGAGGCGGCTCAGGCGGCGTATGAGGACGCGGGCAGTCAGGACCAGAAGCTGTATCAGGCGCTGCTGGCACATTTTTCCGACAAAGCGGAGCAGGAGAGGAAACTTTCCGCCTCCGGCGTCCGTCTTACAGATAGTGGAGATACCGGCAGCAGGGGCGAGAGCCTGAGCTCTACGGCGGCGGAGAGTTTGCAGCGGGCTGTGGGGAACTATCTGAAGCGGGGCAACGGCGATCTGGCCCAGGCACTGGCGGCGCAGTATACGGCCCGCATGACACCGGCGCAGCGGCAGCGGTTCGAGAAGCTGCTGGGCCAGTACGGCATGACGCTGGCATAAGGGTCGGATAGGGGAAAAGTGCTTGCAATCAGGGGCACTGTATGGTATCATATCAAAGTATATTGCGATGCGGCGGACACGCCGCAGCGGCTCGAGAGGAAGAGAGGAGCCGCGGGAAGGAGCAGCAATGGAGAAGATGAAGAAGCACTTTTTACGCCGAATGGCGCTTGTGATGGCGCTGCTGACACTGGGCTCTGCCGTGCTGGTGGGCTGCGGCGAGCAGAAGGAACCGGAACCGGACCCCAAGGATGAGGTCATCGTGGAGCCGGAGCCCATCCAGCTGCCGGACGGCGTCAGCTTCGATGAGAAGAAGTACCCGGACGTGTTCGGGTTCATCCAGATCCCCAACGCCACCCAGTGCGCCATCAGCAAGGGCCACTATCTGGCGCAGAGCCCCAAGTCCACTAAGAGCAGCACCGGGTATGACGACGATTACTACCTGCAGCGCGATTTGGACGGCAAGACCAACAAGGCCGGCTCGCTGTACATCCAGGCGTACTACAACAAGTCTGACCTCAGCGACCCCATGACGGTGATCTACGGCCACAACATGGCCAACCGGACCATGTTCGGCGGTTTGCAGAGCTACGGCGAGACGCTGAAGTTCGACGACAACGCCGTGATGTACATCTATCAGCCGGGCCGTCAGCTGACCTATAAGTTCTTCGCATGCATCCCCTATGATACCAGCCACATCCTGTACTACCACGACTTCAAGGACGAGAAGGTGTTTAACGCATTCTTTGAGGCGCTGGGCAAGGCGGCCAGCGATCCTAAGTATAAGAGCGACACCAACCAGAACGCCTTTTACAGTGCCGAGGGCTGCGTGAACGTGGACAAGACCAACCTGCCCCAGGCGGGCGACAAGGTGGTGGTGCTGTCCGTGTGCAAGAACGGCGACGATCATCACCGCTATCTGCTGATGGCAAAGCTGGTGGAGGACTCCGCCGCGCCCATCACCATGACCCGCGGTGAGGCCGAGGCTGCCGGTATCCCGGCGGACCGCATCCAGGACAAGGCAGCGGCAGACGCCGCGGCCGCTGCCGCGAATGTCTCCGCGGTGGAGGATGCTGCCGCCAATAAGACCGACACTGCCAGCAAGACGGATACGGCCAAGACGGAGCACAAGGACTGAGTCGGACCTGAAAAGTAAAAAACTCCCGGACCGTGGCGGTCCGGGAGTTTTTTCGATGCATTTTCAGAGAGCGTTGCCGTCGGTCTGCGTCAGGAGATCGGCCAGGGAGACACTGTCCAGATAGTCGTTGATGATGTTGTCCAGCTTTTCCCACATGGGGAGCGTGGTGCAGTGACCGGCGCGGGGGCAGATGTTCTCGTCACCCTCCAGGCAGGTGACGGGGGCCAGAGAGCCCTCGGTGAGGCGGAGGATCTGGCCCACAGAGTAGTCAGCGGCGGGGCGGTTCAGGCGGTAGCCGCCGCCCTTGCCACGGAGACCGTCTACCAGGCCGGCCTTGGACAGCACGGAGATGATGCTCTCCAGATATTTTTCAGAGATGCCCTGCCGTTCGGCAATGGCGGGTAGGGGGAGATAGGCGGCGCTGTCGTCCTGAGCCAGCTCCAGCATGACCCGGAGGGCGTAACGGCCTTTGGTAGATACGAGCATGGGAAGACCTCCCTTATGTTAGTAAACATAGTATAGCACTATGTTTATGCGATTGCAAGGGGAAAACGCTCACATATAGTGGTACTTATTCCGCTTGAGCACCAGAAAGACGCCGGAGATGATAAAGGCAAAGATCTCGGCGGCGGTGATGGCCCACCAGATACCGTCCACACCCAGAAGTATGGGCAGGATGACGACGGAGCCGGCTTGGAACACAAGCGTCCGCAGGAAGGAGATGGCAGCGGAGACGGCACCGTTGTTCAGGGCGGTAAAGAAGCCGGAGGCAAAGATGTTGAAGCCTGCCAGCAGGAATGACCAGCAGAACAGCCGGAAGGCATGGGTGGTCAGAGCGTAGAGGCTGGCATCGTAGCCCACAAACAGCCGGGACAAGGGGGCGGCCAGCACACGGGCCAGGACCGTCAGGGTCACGCCGCCGATGGCCATCAGCAGGACGCTTTTCCGCAGGAGGTTTTTCAGCTCACTGTGGTGCTGCGCGCCGTAGTGGAAGCTGACCACCGGCGCGCTGCCGATGGAGTAGCCGATGAAGATGGCTACGAAGATGAACTGGACGTACATCAGCACGCCGTAGGCGGAGACGCCGTCCTCGCCGATCAGGCGCATGAGCTGGAAGTTGTAGAGCATACCTACCAGGGAGGAGGAGATGTTGCTCATCAGCTCGGAGGAGCCGTTGCCGCAGGACTGGAGGATGGGGCGCAGACGCAGGGCGGCGGGCCGCAGGCGCAGCAGGCTGGTGTTGGGACGCAGGAAGTAGATCAGGGGCAGTACGCCGCCTACACACTGGCTCAGGCCGGTGGCGATGGCCGCGCCGGCCACGCCCCAGTTAAAAACGGCGATGAAGAGTGCGTCCAGGACCATGTTGGTGACGCCGGCGGCCACGGTGACCGTCAGGCCCAGGCGGGGCTTTTCGGCGGCGATGAAGAAGCTCTGGAACACATTTTGCAGCATGAAGGCGAAGGTGAAGCCGGTGACGATGCGGCCATAGAGAATGCAGTCGGCCATCATAGTCTCGGACGCGCCCAGCAGACGGGACACGGCGGGCATGGTGAGGATGCCCACGGCGGAGAGAACGATGCCCAGCAACAGGGTGAACAGTACCAGCATGGAGAAGGTGCGGTGGGCCTCCTCCTGCTTGCCCTCGCCCAGCAGCTTGGACACCAGGGCGGTGCCGCCGGTGCCGATCATAAAGCCCATGCCGCCCAGGATCATCACGAAGGGCATGACCAGGTTTACGGCGGCAAAGGGCGTTTTACCCACGAAATTGGATACGAACAGACCGTCCACCACGCCGTAGATGGAGGTGAAGACCATCATGCAGATGGAGGGAAGCGTGAAGCGCAGCAGCTTGCCATACGTGAAATGATCGGACAGCCGTATGAGCTTGGACATAAAAACCTCCTATCGAAAAAAGTAGCTCCATCATAAAGATGGAGCTAAATCATCCCACCAAACGGTGGAGTTTGAACTTGGTGACCCGTACCGGATTCGAACCGATGTTAAAGGCGTGAGAGGCCTCTGTCTTAACCACTTGACCAACGGGCCGTTTTGGTACACCTTCAGGGACTCGAACCCTGGACACCCTGATTAAGAGTCAGGTGCTCTACCAACTGAGCTAAAGGTGCATATCCTGTTAACGGTGTTATTATAGTCGATGTGCACCGATATTGCAAGCTTTTTTTACGAAAAGAACAGGATTTCTTTGAAATCAGGGAGAGAGCCGGAAAAGCGGGGGCTTTTCCGGCTCTCTGCGGGAAAGGAAAGAAGAACTGTCAGTTTTTCCACTCCACATACAGCTCGCGGACGGCATTATCATCGGCGGGCTTGGCGGGGGCGGCCGCGGGAGCTGCGGGCGCCTCGGCAGCGGGGTGGTCACGCTTTTCGATGAACTTGGGCGCCACCTGGGGGAACAGCGCCAGGCTCAGCACATCCTCGTCGGACTTGGCCAGACTCTTGAACTCCTCGCGGTACTTCTCCAGCTCCGGCTCCAGCAAATCGGCGGGACGACAGGTGATGACATCCTCAGGGGCGATGCCCGCCTTGGAGCGGACCTCCTCGTTGACCTCGCCGGGCAGCTTGCCGTATTCACCCTTGAGCATGGCGCGGGACTCCTTGGGAAACGTCTTGTAGCGCTCGCCCATGATGACGTTCATCACAGCCTGGGTGCCCACGATCTGGGAGGAGGGCGTTACCAGCGGGGGATAGCCGAAGTCCTTGCGGACGCGGGGGATCTCTGCTAGTACGTCATAGTATTTATCCTCTTTGCCAGCCTGCTTCAGCTGGGAGATCAGGTTGGAGAGCATGCCGCCGGGCACCTGATACAGCAGGGTGTTGGTGTCCACGCGGAGCACCTTGGGGTCCAGGATACCGGCGTCCTGCAGGCGCTGGGCGACCTTGCGGAAGTGGACGGCGGCGTCGGACATCTTTTCCAGGCTCAGGCCGGTGTCGCGGACGGTGCCCTGCAGCGTGGCTACCAGGGACTCGGTGGCGGGCTGGCTGGTGCCGTTGGCCATGGGGGAGAGAGCGGTGTCCACGATGTCCACGCCGGCGTAGGCCGCCATCAGCAGCGTCATGTCGCCGGTACCGGAGGTGTTGTGGGTGTGCAGATGGATGGGAACGCTGACCGTCTCCTTCAGCGCCTTGACCAGAGAGTAGGCCTCCATGGGCAGCAGCAGGTTGGCCATGTCCTTGATGCAGATGGCGTCGGCGCCCATGTCCTCCAGTTCCTTGGCCAGCTTGACGAAGTAGGCCTCGTTGTGGATGGGGGAGATGGTGTAGCTGAGGGTGGCCTCCACCTGTCCGCCGTATTTCTTGGTGGACTTGATGGCCTGCTCCAGGTTGCGCACGTCGTTCAGCGCGTCGAAAATGCGGATGATGTCGATACCGTTTTCGATGGACTTGGCGCAGAAGGCGTCCACCACATCGTCGGCATAGTGCTTGTAGCCCAAGATATTCTGGCCACGGAAGAGCATTTGCAGCTTCGTGTTCTTCACATGCTTGCGGATGGTACGCAGGCGCTCCCACGGGTCCTCGTTCAAAAAGCGCATACAGGCGTCGAAGGTGGCGCCGCCCCAGCACTCCAGAGAGTAGTAGCCGA
>ERZ826016.2225-NODE-2225-length-15632-cov-3.392052_pt1 | contig 15632 bp, 12 predicted proteins | sample MGYA00519872_ERZ826016 | MGnify/ENA primary metagenome ERZ826016 (study PRJEB31778, sample SAMEA3449218) | human gut metagenome | biome: human gut; feature: human-associated habitat; material: faeces | place: United Kingdom | collected 2010/2012 ... | reverse complement strand
AGGCATCCGAGGAGGAAATTCAGGAAACGATCGCGAGGATGGAAGAAGAGGGCATCATTTGTGGATATCCGACGCTGATCAATTGGGACTGCACAGACAACGAGATGGTAACTGCTTTGATCGAAGTCAATGTGGCACTTCACCGCGAAACCGGATTTGACAAAGTGGCAGAGCGCATTTACCAGTTTGACGAGGTCGAAAGTGTATATTTGATGAGCGGAAGTTTTGATCTTACGGTAATTCTCGAAGGAAAGAGTATGAAGGAAGTGGCAAGATTTGTCACCACCAAACTTTCACCGATTGAAGAAGTAGTCAATACCTCCACCTTTTTTGTGTTAAAAAAATACAAAGAGCATGGTCTTTTGATGGTGAGAGAGAAAAATGAACAAGAGAGGATGTTGATCACACCATGAGAAACCCATTGTCAAAAACAGTAATGGAATTAGAACCATCGGGAATCCGCCGTTTTTTTGACGTGGCAAATACGATGGATAACGTTATATCCCTGGGTGTAGGCGAGCCGGATTTTGATACTCCGTGGCACATCCGCGAAGAGGGCATCTATTCCCTGGAAAAAGGCCGTACATATTACACGTCCAATGCCGGACTTCTGCCATTGCGCCGGGAGATCAGCCGGTATCTGCATGACCGTTTTGACCTGCCTTATGGACCGGACGAGATTCTGGTTACGGTCGGAGGAAGCGAGGCGATTGATATCTGCATGCGCGCGATGCTTGATCCGGGTGACGAGGTCATTTTGCCGGAACCATGCTTTGTTTCTTATCTTCCCTGTGTGCGCATGGCAGGAGGTACGCCGGTTCGCATTTCACTTGAAGAAAAGGATGAATTCAAATTAACCGGCAAGAAATTGAAAGAGGCAATTACGGACAAAACAAAGATTCTTGTAATGCCATTTCCGAACAATCCGACGGGAGCAATTATGACGGCAGAGGAGTTACAGGTTATTTCTGATATTTGTAAGCAACATGATATCTTTGTTATGTCGGATGAGATTTACTCCGAATTGAGTTATAAAGGAAAGCACGTTTCGATTGCCAGCATTCCGGGGATGGCAGAACGGACGATCGTAATCAATGGTTTTTCGAAATCCTTTGCCATGACAGGATGGCGTCTTGGTTATGCAGCAGGTCCGAAGGAAATTATTAAACAGATGGTGAAGATTCATCAGTACATTATCATGAGTTCGCCGACGACAAGCCAGTACGCGGCGATCGAAGCACTCAAAAATGGGATGCCGGATGTCGAGAGGATGCGTGAAGCGTACAACCAGAGACGGCGTTTCCTTGTGAAGGCACTGCGCGACATGGGACTTCCATGCTTTGAACCTTACGGTGCATTTTATGTATTTCCAAATATTAGCAAATTCGGAATGACGAGCGAGGAATTTGCAACACGTCTTTTGCATGAAAAACGGGTAGCTGTTGTGCCGGGAGATGCCTTTGGAAAATGCGGCGAAGGATTCCTTCGAATCTCCTATGCATACTCTATTGAGGACCTGAAAAAGGCACTGGAAAAGATTAAGGAATTTATAGACACCTTATGATAATTATGTTATAATATTATGCATACGATGGCGATGAGAAAGGAGAAAAAAAGATATGGCTACATTAAATGCAGAGCATATTAATCCTTTTTTAATGGCTGCAAAGAAAGTGTTTCAGGATATGTGTTTTGTTCAGGTTCAGATACAGAAACCTAGTTTAAAAGAGGCGAACTTTGGTAAAGGTACCTGGGTTATCATAATTGGAGTTACGGGTGAGATGAAAGGCCAGGTATTATTGGCAATGTCCGAAGAAGATGCTTGTAATATCGCTTCGAAAATGTGTATGATGGAAGTAAAAGAGATTGATGATTTTGCTGCCAGTGCACTGAGCGAACTTGGTAATATGATCATGGGAAATGCGTCTATCGTATTTTCTTCCAATGGAGTTGGAATCGATATTACACCACCGACTTTATTACATGGTGAAGGCAGTTTTACAAATACATATACAAAAAATCTTTGTGTACCACTTACATTTAACACAACAACGGTTGAATTGTATCTGGCATTAAAACAGGATTAGGGGGCAGTATGTTAAATATTGTATTGTTGGAACCTGAAATCCCTGCCAATACAGGAAATATCGGGCGTACTTGTGTAGCAGCAGGTGCCAGACTTCATTTAATTGAACCGATGGGGTTTCAGATCAATGAAAAGCAGGTAAGGCGTGCGGGGTTGGATTATTGGGACAAATTAGATTATAGGATTTACGACAGTTACCGTGATTTTGTGGAGAAAAACCCCGGTATTAAGATTTATATGGCGACGACAAAAGCGCGCCATGTTTATTCGGAGGTGTCTTTTGAGGATGACTGTTATATCATGTTTGGAAAAGAGAGCGCAGGAATCCCGGAAGAACTTTTGGTAGAGAATCAGGAAAACACGATTCGAATTCCGATGTTTGGCGAGATCCGATCCTTGAATCTTGGCAATTCTGTAGCGATTGTTTTATACGAAGCATTGCGCCAGCACGGATTTGAGAATCTGAATAAACAGGGGAACCTTCATCGGTTATCCTGGGATAACTGAAATCAAAAAGAGCATGAAATGGAGGAAGAGCAATGAAGAAGACGAAGAAGGAAAAAAAACAGCGTCAGGGCATTTCTCTTAAATATGCTGTTGACAGCAATGTTGATTTTTGGTGTGATCGGGGCGACACTTATACTAGCGATACCGCAGATTAAGAGCAGCATGATAGAAACCATTCACTCGTATATGTATGATATCGCAGTGACAAATGGAAGAAGTCTTGATGTCGAAGTAAAAGCACATGGAATTCGTGTTGCACTTTCGGAAAGTAAATTGCGTGAGTTGTTCTCAAATGTAAAAGTGAAAGATATGGAGAGCAGTTATGCATATGTAGTTGCCGGAAATGGTACGATGCTGTATCATCCGAAAGCAGATAAGATCGGGAAACCGGTAGAAAATGCAGTTGTAAAAGATCTGGTATCGCAGATTGAGAAAGACCAGGTTCCAAAGTCCGATGTAGCGACGTATGATTTCCGTGGAGATACAAAATATGTCGGATATTATGCGGACAAAGATGGTCAGTATATCGTAGTTGTATCGGCAGATCAGAGCGAAGCACTTTCCGGAGTTACTCAAGCAATCGGTACGATGGTTGGAGTTTCCGTTTTTTGTGAGATTATTTGCATGATCATTGCGTTCCTATGTTTCCATCATCTGTTTAATCCGCTGAAGAAGATTACTTATCAGGTGGAGCGTCTGGGAAATTTGGATTTGAAGCATACCGGTGAATTAGATAAATTGGCTAAGATCGGCGGAGAAGTAGGAATGATGGCGCGGTCTGTATGGCAGGTGCAGACGAAACTGGCAGAAGTTGTTATGGAGCTTAAAGACGAGAGCGAGCACTTGTTTGCTTCTTCGAACCAATTGAGTGGAAATGCAGCCGCGACGGCAGAGACGGTCGGACAGATTAACAGTGCTGTGCATGATATGGCAGAAGGAGCGTCGTCTCAAGCCAATGATACACAGACTGCGACAGAAAGTGTTATTGTCATCGGTAACATGGTGAATGAGACAAACGATGAGGTGGCAAAACTTCGAGAAAACGTTGAAGTGATGAAGACTTCCGGAGAAGAAGCGGAGCAGACACTGAAAGAACTGGAAGAGATCAACGAAGAGGCAAAACAGTCGATCGCTGAGATTTATAATCAGACCAATACAACGAATGAGTCGGCGCAGAAGATTAAAGATGCGATTACATTGATCACATCGATTGCAGAAGAGACGAATCTTCTTTCTCTCAATGCTTCGATTGAGGCAGCGCGTGCCGGCGAGCAGGGACGTGGTTTTGCGGTAGTGGCAAGCCAGATTCAGAAATTGGCAGAACAGTCCAACGAATCCGCGATGCAGATTCAAAAAATTGCCAACCTGCTCATGCAGGATTCGGATCAGGCAGTAGAGATCGTGGATCGTGTGAAACAGATCATGGATACACAGAATGTCAAGATGAATGTTACCGGAGAGATGTTCCAGAAGGTGCAGGATGAGATCGAGTCTTCCATGGAGAGTATCAATACGATCTATGAAAAGACAGAGAAAATGGATCAGGCGAAGACAGAAGTTGTGGATGTGGTACAAAATCTGACTGCGATCGCCGAAGAAAATGCGGCTGGTACAGAAGAGACTTCCGCATCGGTTACCGAAGTAAATGACATTGTGGAGGACATCTCAGGCAATGCAAAAGAGCTTCATGATGCTGCTCAGAAGATTGAAGATCACATGAATAAATTTGAGATTTAAGAGAACTTGTTTATATAAAAAGATAGGAGGCTTTCCCATTACGAGGAAGCCTCTTGTTTTTTTGAATGATATTTTAAAGTAAAGACAAATTCAGTTCCGACGTCTACGGTACTTACGACATTGATCGTCTGATTGTGTGCCTGTATGATCTCTTTGGAGATCGAAAGTCCAAGTCCCGTTCCGCGTTTGTCTTTTCCACGGGAAATATCGGTTTTATAAAAGCGGTCAAATACTTTGTTTAGAGATTCTTTCGGGATTCCGATGCCGGAATCTTTGACGGAAACAAATACTTTTGCACCCTTTTTTCGTAAACTGATTTTTATCTCCGAATTGTTATGGCTGAATTTTACCGCATTGTCAATAAGGTTATATAACACCTGATGTATCTTGCTTTCGTCTGCTTCCACAAGCAGTTCTTTCTGGGTATTATAATCTAGAACAAACGAAATTTCTTTTTTTGCCGCCGTTCCTTCCAATGTATTTACGGTCTGAACAATTGTCTCACAAATATTAAAAGTTGTGATGTCAAGAAGTACATTGTCGCCGTTAAATGAATTTAATTCCAGCAGATTGGAGGTCAGATTCGTAAGCCGGTCGGTCTCCGATAAAATGATGTTCAAGTATTTTTCCTGCGCCTCGTAAGGAATCGTACCATCGAGCATTGCCTGCGCATATCCATGAATTGAAGTAAGCGGTGAACGAAAATCATGGGAAATATTGGAAATGAATGCACGCTGGTAATCATCGAAGTTGTTCAGGTCTTCCGCGATGATGTTTAACGCACCGGCAAGGTCGCCAAATTCATCGGAAGTGTGAAGGGTGATCGGCTCATTTTTCTGATGAATGGAAAAATGCTTGGCCGCATTGCACAGCCGCCGCAGCGGGATGATATTCATGGCATAGATCAGGAAAAAGGATACGGCTAGGATTGCCCCCATCATAAACAGAATGGAGTCGAGCAGATTGAAATAATATTGCAGCCGCTCGGCAACATATCCGCTTGTAAGTGCTTCATTTTCCATCGCCGCCGCCAGCAAGCTATTGCGGACCAGTGCAAAGACGAGCGTGTGCGTCAGATAGTAGGACGACGTGAAAATGCACAGATAGAGAATTACCAGTTTTTTTCCAAATGTCAGGCGAATTCGGTTTCGCATAATGATCAGCCTTTCTTCGTTTCAAATTTGTAGCCAATGCCCCATACGGTGGCAAGGCGCCATTCGTCGTGATCTTTGATCTTTTCGCGAAGTCGTTTGATATGAACATCGACGGTTCGCGTGTCGACGACGTATTCGTAACCCCAGATGCGGTCAAGAAGCTGTTCTCTTGTAAATACCTGGTTTGGATGTGTGGCGAGAAAATACAAAAGCTCCAGTTCTTTTGGTGGCATCTCGACCGGATGTCCCATATATACGACAGAATAGTTTGACAAACTGACGGTGAGATCGGTGTATTGTATCGTCTCTGTGCCGGTTTCGGTGGAAGCCGCCGGAGCTGCGGGGGCACTTCCTGTCTGATAACGCCGCAAAACAGCCTTTACGCGCGCCACCAGTTCTTTTGAATCAAAAGGTTTGATGATGTAGTCATCGGCACCAAGTTCCAGTCCCAGCACTTTGTCAAAAACTTCTCCTTTTGCCGAAAGCATGATGATCGGAACCGTGGAAGTTTTGCGGATCTCGCGGCAAACGTCGTATCCGTCAATGCCCGGAAGCATGATATCGAGCAGGATCAGATCCGGTTGAAAGGAAGCATTTTTCTTCAATGCCTCTTCGCCGTCGTGTGCCTGCATACACTGGAAACATTCTTTTGTTAAGTATAATTCGATCAACTCTGCAATGTTGGCGTCGTCATCAACAATCAGTATTTTTTGTTTTTCTGCCATGGAAGTCATCCTTTCTTATTTGAACTCAGCCACAGTCACACCGTAGCCGCCCTCACCGTATTCTCCCATACGATAGGTTTTGATGTATTTACTCTTTTTCAAATGCGCCTGCACGGCATTTCGCAGAGCACCGGTTCCGACACCGTGGATAATGGTGATTTGGTGCAGCTTGGCAAGATACGCATCGTCAAGGTATTTATCTAAAAGTGCAATTGCCTCGTCAACCGTTTTTCCAATGAGATTAATGCTTGAAGAAACGTGCAGCGATTTCATCATTTTGATCTTTCCGGCACCGGAACGTTCGCGAAGCTGTTCTTTCCGGTTCTGCAATGTCTCTTCTTCGAGAAGTTCCAGATCATCCGCATTGACTTCGGAACGCATGATTCCCATCTGCACAAAGCATTTTCCTTTGGTGTTTGGCAGCGACATTACGGTACCTTTTACGCCCATGGAATGCACCATGACAAGGTCGCCAATGGAAAGTTTTCCCGGCGCTGTCTTTGGGCGGTTTCCTTTTTGCTTTGTCGCCAATTTTTCGCCGGTTTTCTTAAGCTGTTCGCGGATCGCAGAACGCTGGCGCTCCATGTCGCTGACATTTCCTTTGCCGCCGTCCATCCATTTATTGTATTTGCGGATGGAATCGTCTGCCATGTCTTTGGCCTTCTGCAGTATTTCATTGGCTTCTTCATTTGCACGGCGCAAAATCTTTTCTTTTGCTTTATCAATTCGTTCATTTTTCTCTGCCAGTTTTTTCTTCTGCCGCTCGATTTCTTCGCGGTAAGCAGCCGCTTTCGCACGTTCTTGTTCCAATTCTTTCCGTGTACTTTCGAGCCCGGTCACAACGTCCTCAAAGGATTTGGAATCTTCGTCGACAAGGGATTTTGCTTTCTCAATAATTTCGTCAGAAATTCCCAGTTTGCTGGAAATCGCAAAGGCGTTACTTTTTCCCGGAACGCCGATGAGCAGACGGTAGGTCGGCTGCAGGGATTCCACGTCAAATTCGCACGAAGCATTTTCTACGTGATCTGTCGAAAGGGCGTAGATCTTCAGCTCGCTGTAATGTGTCGTCGCCATCGCGGTCACATTTCGCTGTAAAAGATTGTCAAGAATGCTGATAGCAAGTGCCGCACCTTCGACCGGATCGGTTCCGGCACCAAGTTCATCAAAAAGCGCAAGCGTATTTTTATCCGCACGTTTCAGAATCGAAACGGTGTTTGTCATGTGCGAGGAGAAGGTACTCAGGCTCTGCTCGATACTCTGCTCATCCCCGATGTCTGCGTACACTTCGTGAAATACGCGCAGATGAGAGCCGTCAAAGGCCGGGATGTGGAGCCCCGCCTGTCCCATCAAAGTAAATAAGCCGACGGTTTTCAGCGAAACGGTCTTACCGCCGGTGTTTGGGCCGGTGATGATGAGAAGCCGGTAATCTTTCCCCAATGTGACATCAATCGGCACAACGCGGTCGCGCGGAATCAATGGATGCCGTCCTTTTTTGATCTCTATATAATTGTCGTCGAAAATCGGTTCGCTTCCCTGCATTTTTTTGGATAATTTTGCCTTTGCAAAGATGAAGTCAAGTTCCGACAGCAAAATGACATCGCGCTCAAGTCCCTCGGTTTCCGGCGCGCAAATACTACTGATGGAAGCAAGGATACGCTCAATTTCTTCCTGTTCTTTCATCGCAAGTTCGGCGAGATCGTTGTTCAATTTGACAATTGCCATCGGTTCGATGAAAAAGGTGGAACCGGTGGAACTCTGATCGTGGATCATTCCCTGAAATGCGGATTTGTATTCTTGTTTTACCGGCAGACAATATCTTCCATTTCGCATCGTGACGATATTGTCGCGCAGCATATCTCCTGACGAATTGACCGTCACAGACAGCTGCTCGCGGATTTTGTCATTTGTCGTTTTCATCGCCCGGCGGATGCGTTTCAATTCGCTGCTTGCATCGTCGCTGATCTCATCCTCGGACAAGATACAGCGGCTGATCTCCCGGCGAATTTCCGGAAATGTCTGAAGCCCGTCGAAACGCCCGGACAAAAAATCGGTTTCTTCGTCTTTTTTATCAAATTCAACAGCCCGCTTGGCAGCCTCCAAAAGAGCCCCAATCCTCAGAAGTTCGCCAGCCCCGAGTGTCCCGCCTTTGGCAAGCGGTACGAGGCTTGGCCGGATGTCGGTCAACCCATGAAAGGACAGCGCCCCATGATGAAAGAGCCTTGTCAAAGCATGGCTTGTCTCCGCCTGCATCGCCACAATTTCCCCGTGGTCTGACGATGGGCGCAGCCGTCTTGCACTGTCCTTCCCAAGCGCAGAATCAGCTTCCTCTACGAGCATATCTATAATTTTGTCATATTCTAATGTCTTTAAAACTTTTTTATTCACAATTAAATCTCCATTCCAGTGCTTTGCACGAGTGTCTCAAACGATGTTCCCCAGTCATGCAAGCATGCCTGGAAACATACGATGATACCCTGTATTGTACCATACCAGGGGCGGGGTTACAATGGGTTTGGCGAAAAATTTCGTTTTTAGGGGCGTGGGCGGAAAGGCAACGTAAATGGGGGAAAGCACTGAAATTCGTTGCCTTTTCACCGCGGAGCAGGGCAAAAAGGCAACGTAAAAAGGGAAACCCGGCGAAATCCGTTGCCTTTAAAGCCGGCAAGAAGCCTAAAAGGCAACGTAAATGGGGGAAGTGGCTGAAATTCGCTGCCTCCCCGCCGACTTCTTCGCCGCCAACCACCCCACTTCCCCATGTCCCCATAAATTCCCAAAATCACTCTGGCAGAAATGAAAAAAATATGCTATCATAAGATTAGCACATTACAGTAATGGGGAGATTTGGATGAATATAGAGGGATCAAATCTTTGTATCGGATGCATGAAGCCGCTCGGTCAGACCGGGAGGTGTTCTTTTTGTGGAATGAAACAGGAAGATTACAATCCGATCCCGCGCTGTCTTTTGCCGGGGACGCGGCTTGCGGACCGGTATATTCTGGGGAAAGTGCTGGGCGAGGGAAGCTTCGGAATTACCTATATTGGCTGGGACAGCCGGTTGCAGATTCCGGTGGCGATCAAAGAATATTTTCCGAGCGAAATGGTCAGTCGGGATGTCATCTGCGGACATGGAAATAAAGTATACTTGTATGAAAATGCCAAAAAGAATCATTATGAGGAGGACATAAAGAAATTTTTGAATGAGGCAAAATGTTTGTCCAAATTTAATGAAGTAGAAGGGATTGTGTCTGTCCTTGATTTCTTTTATGAAAATGAAACTGCGTACATTGTCATGCAGTTTATTGATGGAGTCAGTGTAAAAGAGTACATTAAGAAAAACGGAAAAATGGATGGCAAAAAAGTGCTGAATGCGATGCGGCCGGTGCTTCTAGCATTGGAAAAAGTGCATCGGACAGGGATTGTGCACCGAGACATCAGCCCTGACAATATTATGATAAGAAAAGACGGAAGTCTGGTGCTGATCGATTTTGGAGCCGCGAGAATGCGGAATATTGACAATACAAAGACAATGACGGTGTTATTTAAAAGAGGATTTTCGCCGGAGGAGCAGTACCGCTACAAGGGGCGGTGGGGAGCTTATACTGATGTTTATTCAATCAGTGCAACCATGTATTATATGTTGACGGGAGAGGCACCGACCGATTCGGTAATTCGGGCATTGGGAGACGATATGCCGTCACTTTTGAATATGAAAGAGCTGGAAATTTCTACCAAGCAAAAGAAGGCGGTTATGAAAGGAATGGCAGTAAATGCCAAAAACCGCTGGCAGAGTATCCGGGAATTGTACGATGCCATGTACGAAGAAGAGCAGAACATCACAAGTGGTTCCGGAAGGCGAAGAAGGATTGCGGGAATTGCGGGTGCGGCTGTGCTTGGAACCGCCATTACCATCGGATGTCTGCATGCAGGAACCAAAGACGAAAAACGGGAGCCGGTCATTGCCGTAGAGACACCGGTCGTAACACCGGAAGCCACGAAAACACCGAAAAAGGAAATTTTGATGACCAATGTGACAGGAAAAACGATGGCTGAGGCAGAAAAAGAGTGGGGAAGCATCGTCGATATCACATGGAAACAAAAATATTCGGACACTGCGAAAAAAGGAATGGTCATTTCACAGAATGTTTCGGCGGGAGAATGGGTCAGCGCAGACCAGAAACTGGTATTGACGATAAGCAAAGGCCAGGGAAAGACTGTTGTGCCAAAGTTGCGTGGATTGACGCTGGAGCAGGCAAAAAAGAAATTGAAAAAGGTACATTTGACTTATAAAATTCAACGGGAAGAAAGCAGTAAAGCGGTAGATACCGTGCTTTCGCAGAGTGTCGCAAAAGGGAAAAAGGTGGCGCGTGGAACGGCGGTAAAACTGACAGTGAGCAAACAGAAAAAAGCGGAGGCTGTGGTGACGAAAAAGCCCGCGGCTACGGTGAAACCGACACAGAGAAGTAAAAAAAAGAAAAGGGATTTTGTAGGAGTGATTCAATAAAAGAGTAACTATTGATCCTGATTAGTTACCAAAAAGTGAAAATTTTGGAAAAAAAATTCGACACTTTTCTGATAAAATAAAAACGGCAGCAGGAAGCTGCCGGCAAAAGATAATAAAAGGGGTACGATTTATGGAGAAAGAGGTCTTATTTGGGACATTTGATGCATTTCTCATTTCGCAGATGGGATTTTCGCTGAGCGGAACATTGGAACAACAGGAAAAAATACGGAAAGAGGCGTATCATACATTCTTGAACAAAATCCGGGGTGAACGGCCGGCATCATTTCCGACCATACGTCGGTGGTTTGGCATCCGAAGCGTCGCTGTGCCTGCGCGTGAACAGATTTTCCGCATTGCCTTTTCCCTTGGGTGCAATGTGGAGCAGACAAATCAGTATCTTGTGGAGGGAGCATCGCAGCCGTCGTTTCAGATCAATGATTACACGGAAATGATCGCAATGTATGCACTTGAAAATGGATGGAATTGGGAAAAATACCAGAAGATAGTCGAGGAGTACGAAGGAGGCCTGGATGATGGTACGGAGATTCTGCATCAAACCAATACCCAATGGCTGATGCAGCAGTTTGAGTATGTCAAGACTTTGGACGAAGAGCAGTTTATGTATTGGATGTGGAAACATTCCGGAATTTTCAAGGGCTACAGCAAGACCGCGCAGGAGTTCCTTACCAAATATCGTCAGCTCGTCCTTGAAGGAATGCGGAATGACGCAAAAAACAATCTCAAGTTTCTTTTGGCAGAAAGCGGATTTCAGACGTGGAAAAAACGGCATTTTTATCGGAGCTCGGCAAATGAACTTGAGCAGATCAAGAAGTATATTCGTTCCAATGAACGCTCGAAAAATCCTGACATTTCGGAACATTTGGCAAAAAATATTTTGGAACTTGCGAAAATGGCGTATTCGGAAACCGGCCAGAATACGAAACTGCTGGCAGAATTATTTGAATCCCCAGCCAGCACAATGACGCACAAATATCTTTCGGATCTTTTTCATATTCCGGAGCGTAATGAAATGCATATCCGCAGCAGACAGGCAATCCAAAAACTTGAAAAATATACCGATGAAGAGCCATGTCCACCGGATATCGCAGAAATGATTGACCGGTTTGGAAAAGGAAAAGTGGTGGTCGAAAGTGTCGGCGAAGCGAAAGAATGGTTGGAAGAATTTGACAATGATGGTAAGCGCCGCCGATTGATCGTGAAACGGAGTGATCTCCTGCCAATGATCTGTTATGTGGCACAGCAGCGGTACCGTGCCAAAATTGCCGACGCTGTGGAAACTTACAGCCAGAGCGAGGCGCAAAAAGTATTTTTGGATATGGCAAATGCAGTTCTGATCGCCTGCAATATGCCGGCTGTCAACGAAAAGTACCGTTATGACAAACAGCTTTTGCAGAGTTTTCAGGAGGAAGAGGTGTGATGCAATTTAAAAGAAAACCTTGATTTTGTCACAAAAAGCCTGTACAATGAAGAATGCAATATAAAATGAAGTTTTTCATTGTCAGAAAGGAAGAGTAAAAATGACAAAGTTTAAGAAGTATGTGAGTATTCTTTTGAGCGTGTCTTTGATTGCCGGCGTTGCGCCGATGGACGCGCAGGCGAAAACTGTGGAAGATAAAAAAGCAGCAATACAGACGATAAATGAGAAGGAAACGATGACAGCGCAGGCAGAGACCGGATCTTCGGAGACGGCAGCGCCAAGTGAGAGCCCGAGTGCAACTCCGTCAGCAAGTGCCAGTGCGGCACCGAGCACGACACCAAGTGTTGCACCGACGGCGACACCGGTTATCTCATCGCAGGGGAAAGTGGTTGTGGATGCAGAAGATGCATTTTCGACGATAGCCGGCAGTGATGGAAAGACGTGCACGATTTCCGGATACAAAGGAAATGCGGCAGTGACGACATTGTATATTCCGAAGGAAATGGGTGACAAAGAAGTGACAGCGATCGCAGCAAATGTATTTGCGGCCTGCCCATATTTGAAAAATGTAGTGATCAAAAATGACATCGACATTGCAGCCGGTGCTTTCCCGGCAGGCACAGAGATTTGGGCAAAATCCGGTGCGAAAGCGCAGACTTATGCACAGACGAACGGCCTTACATTTCACCCGCTCGACAGCACGGCAAGCTTGACAGGCAAGAAAGATGCTTCATTTACAAAAGGTACATTGACATGGACTGCCGTAAATGGTGCAGCTTCATACAATGTTTACCGTAAAAAAGCAAAAGGAAAATATTCCCTGTATAAAAATGTAAACGCCTTGACATATACCAATGAGAAATTGGCAGCAGGAGCTACTTATACTTATAAGATCCGCCCGGTATTTACGGCCGCAGACGGCGAAAGCATCGAAGGTGTGGATTCGAAAGAAGCCGCTATCGCATTGACGCCGGCAAAAGTGAAAAAACTGAAAGCAAAAGGCATCCGCGGAGGCATTCAGGTCCGCTGGGCGCGCAATAAAAATGTGACCGGCTATCAGGTATTTATGAAGGTTCATGTCAAAGGATTTAAGACTTCGTTTAACCGTGTGAAAACGATTAAGAAAAATAAAGTGACAGGATACCGCTGTAAAATGCTGGTTCGCGGCATGAAATACAGTTACCGCGTGCGTGCATTTAAGACAATTAAGGGCAAAAAGATCTTCGGACCATTTGTGATGGTCACAGCAAAAGCAAAATAAGGAAAGAGAGCAAAATATGTATTATTTGAACGATTATCGAGAAGGACAAAAATTAGTTGGAACGTATCTTTGTAAGTCCAAACAAATCTTAAAGACGAAGGCAGGAAAGACGTATTATTCGTTGATCCTGCAGGATAAGACCGGCACGGCAGATGCCAAGATCTGGGAACTTGGACGTGGCATCGAAGATTTTGAGACAATGGATTATATTTATTGCGAAGGTCTTGTGACGAGTTTTCAAGGAAATATTCAGATGAATATTTCACGTGTGCGCCGCAGTGAAGAGGGCGAATATGACCCGGCGGATTACATTCCGACGACGGACAAAGATATCAAAGAAATGTATGCCAAAGTGGTGGCATATGTGAATAGTGTGAAAAATCCATATCTTTCCAAATTGCTGAAAATGTTTTTTGTCGAAGATAAGGAATTTGTCAAAGAATTTTGCAGACATTCTGCGGCAAAAAGTGTACATCACGGCTTTATGGGAGGACTTCTCGAACATACTTTGAGTGTGACAAATATGTGCGAATATTTTGCGGGCGCCTACCCACTCATTCACCGTGACCTTCTGATCACGGCGGCATTGTTCCATGATATGGGAAAACCGGCAATGAAGACAACAGATGAGAAAGGAAACGATCATTTCAAAGGACATGCTCTGGAAAGCGAGAAAATTGCCCGTACAGTTTTGAAGCGGTTAAAATTTGACAATGAGACGATTCGCATTGTAACGAAGCTGGTCTGCTATCATGATTACCGGATGGAAGCAACACCGGCGAATGTACGTCGTGCAATGAATCGGATCGGTGTTGAATTATTCCCATACTATCTCGCAGTGCGTCTTGCAGATGCAAAATCACAGAGCACTTACATGAGAAGGGAAAAGATTGAAAATATCGTAGAGATAAGAAATCTTTACAAACAGATCCTGATGGAGAATCAGTGCGTGACTCTTCGACAGCTTGCGGTGAGCGGAAGAGAATTGATGGAACTGGGGATGAAGCCGGGACGCGAACTCGGTGCAATGCTCAGTGAACTGCTGGAATATGTGCTGGATGATCCGGAACGGAACACGAAAGAGAATCTCTGTAAGTACGTGAAAGAAAAAATGGAAAAAGCAATTAACAATTATGCAGAAAGATTATCAGAAATTAGAGCTGGAAGAGCAAATCCAGCAATATTAAACAAAGTAAAAATAGACTATTATGGAACATCAACACCAATTAATCAAGTAGCTGGAATTTCAGTTCCAGAAGCAAGATTGATTGTAATTCAACCATGGGATGTAAGTGTATTAAAAGAAATTGAAAAAGCAATTTTAGCATCAGATATAGGAATTAACCCAAATAATGATGGAAAAGTAATAAGACTAGCTTTTCCTGAATTAAATGAAGAGAGAAGAAAAGAAATAGTAAAAGATGTTCGTAAAATGGCAGAAGAGGCAAAAGTAGCAGTAAGAGCAATAAGAAGAGAAGGAATAGACGAGGCTAAAAAACAACAAAAAGATGGAGAAATGACAGAAGATGAATTAAAACAAGCAGAAAATGATATTCAGAAAATAACAGATAAAAACATAGAGGAAATAGATAAAATATTAGAGAACAAAGAAAAAGAAGTAATGTCAGTTTAGAGAATATAATTTTGAGGGTGTCTGTCCCTATTTTATAAAATAGGATGGTGCAGTTTCAAAATCCTTGGGGGAAAATAATGAATTTTAAAGAAAGCTTGAAAGAATATCAAAGATTGGTAAATAAAGAATTAGAAAAATATTTGAGAAAATGTGAATGCCCAGAAAAGGTTTTGAATCAAGCAATGGAGTATAGTTTAATGGCTGGAGGGAAACGTTTGAGACCTATTTTGGTATTGGCTACATATAAATTATTTGATGATAATTTTGAAAAGTGTATACAATATGCAGTTGCAATTGAAATGGTACATAATTTTTCTTTAATACATGATGATTTACCAGGAATAGATAATGATGATTTTAGACATGGAAAACCTACAAATCACAAAAAATTTAATGAAGCAACAGCTATACTTGCAGGAGATGGGCTGTTAAATAATGCTTATATGGTAATTTCAAATGATTTAAGAAATACAAAATTAAATATAGAAACATATAATATTGAAAATGATAAAAAAGAATATAATTTAAATAATTTAATTAATAGTACAAGAAATAAGGATAATTTAGAAAATCTAAATAAAAAAATAATG
>ERZ826016.2219-NODE-2219-length-15652-cov-170.882606_pt1 | contig 15652 bp, 12 predicted proteins | sample MGYA00519872_ERZ826016 | MGnify/ENA primary metagenome ERZ826016 (study PRJEB31778, sample SAMEA3449218) | human gut metagenome | biome: human gut; feature: human-associated habitat; material: faeces | place: United Kingdom | collected 2010/2012 ... | reverse complement strand
CGAAAGGGGTCACATTTTTCCGCCGAGAGGGGTCAATCTGCACCGACTTTTCCAGGAGCAAGTGACAAGGTTTTCAAGACGATTTTTCCGGATACCGGCAAAATGTCGCGGAAACTCCGGCACGACCTTGGCAATGCTCCCCGATGCCAAACTTCGCGCCTATAAACCCGACCGGACAGGTTCAGAGAGAATAATTTGTATAAAAGCGATAATGAGAAATAAAAACAGCCTTGATATTTGTGTAAATGAGGATTTTTGATTTACTTTGCATCATTATCCAATGGACGGAAAATGATGCAAACTTATGGATAAGATGACTTATGTAAGCATAGCAAGCCAACGTATCCCGGTCAGGTTGCTCTCTGGTGAAGAGCTTCGTGGTCTCTGGGCAGCAGTGATTGTGAATTACAATGTTTATTCCTTTTCATTTCAAGAAGAGGAAATGCTATTGTTGCAACCCAAAAGGAACAGCAAGTCATCACCTACGGTTTTGGCTAATATTGCCTCAAGAATTGAGCAAGTCTGTGTGAAGCCATGTATATTCTATTTTGAGAATGGAAAGACTTTCGAGAGAGACCGGCTTATAAAGCAGGGCGTATATTTCATAGTAAATTCCCAGTATTGTTTTCTGCCGACTTTACTGATGAACCGAAAAATCCCTAAAGTTCATTATTCCGGCAAATTTACTCCCATGGCCCAGAGGATTGTTCTGTTTCATTTGCAAAAAGAATCGCTGGACGGGAAAAGCTATGCCCAGATAAGCGATGCAGTCGGCTATAAATATGCCTCGGTAGCAAGGTCTGTAGGACAGCTTGAACAACTTGGCATCGTCCAGACCGGTGCTGGTGATTCGGGTATCAAAACCGTCCACTTTCCGGTCTCCGGCAAAGAACTATGGCAAAATATCAGAGACTTCCTGATTAATCCAGTGAAACGGATCATCTACGCAGACAGAATATTGACGACCGGCATAATAGGGTCAATAAATGCGTTGTCACATTATACGCGCCTCAATGCAGACGAGGTTGCCACTCGAGTCTTTACGTTGTCAGAGTGGAACAGTTACGAAAGGGAGAATGAGATATTCACAAGTGATTCGGAAGATTTACAGCCGATAGAGATCTGGAAATACGAACCATTGACCGAGGATGGCTACGCCGACCGCCTGTCATTGGCGTTATCATTGGATGATGACCATGACCCGAGAGTTGAAAAAGAAGTAGAATACATGATAGATCAAATAAAATGGTAGGAGGTTTAGAGACATTCCGCGATGCTTTCAGAGAATACTCCGACTGCTTCGTCATTATTGGTGGCACTGCCTGTGAAGAGGTCCTTCAGGGAACCGACCAAAAACCAAGAGCAACGCTTGACATTGACCTTATCGTCATAGCTGACAACATGACGCCTCAGTTTGCCAGACGTTTCTGGCAATTCATATCTGACGGAGCTTATCGGCCGGGGATAAGAAAAAATGCCGACGGCTCGTTGAAATATGTCCTGTATAGTTTTACCGACGGTAAACCAGGTTATCCGATACAGATTGAACTGCTGTCGCATCATAATGAGGTGTTCTCAAGTTCCAGACCCTCCCATATAGAACCATTGCCGATTGACGGGGATGTGTCCAGTCTATCTGTCATAATTCTTGATGAACCTTATTACAGGATGACGGTCCTGAACTCAGTTGTATCCAACGGACTGCGTTATGCTGGAGCGACTGCATTGATGGCTCTGAAGGCAAGAGCATATCTGAATCTTCTTAAAGAGAGGGAGGAGGGACACCGCGTAAATACGAAAGACATCCTCAAGCATCGTAATGATGTGATGAAGCTTGCCGCAACCACGATAATTGATGAGCCGGCTCGTGTTGATGCGGAGATTATATCGACAATAGAGGAATTTATAGGAAAGATTCGGTCATCGCTCCCAAACCAGTCATTGCAGGATTCTCTTAGAACTGACAATGAATCCATTGAGGCATATCTCGAAATCTTACGAAATTTCTTTGAAAGCATATGAAAATACAATATGCATCCGACCTTCATCTTGAATTTGGAGAAAACTCCAAATGGCTGAAGGACAATCCGCTTATCCCTTTGGCAGACATTCTTGTGCTTGCAGGAGACATAGGGTATCTCGGCGACGCCAACTACAAGACGCATCCTTTCTGGGATTGGGCTTCTCAGAACTATAAGCAGGTGATTGTCGTTCCCGGCAATCATGAACTGTATAAATTCTTTGACATCAATGAACTGCATGAGGGCTGGGAACTCGAGATAAGGCATAATGTCAAAGCGTATTACAACAGCGTCATATCTCTTTATGGAGAAACCGACCTGATAGTCTCTACCTTATGGGCAAAGATTCCGCCATCGGAAGAATATCTTACAGAGCATTACGTCAGTGACTTTAGACGCATTAGAAATGGTGAAAACCGACTGTCCTCGCAACGGTTCAATGAAGAACACGACCGGTGTCGCGATTTCATAGAAAAGGCGGTATCCGGGAGCAAAGCCAAAAATATCATCGTAGCCACTCATCATGTGCCCTCATTCGGTCTTATGGCTGATGAGTTCAGGGATAGCTCCATCAACGGTGCGTTCACTGTCGAACTTGGTGATTACATGGCCGACAGCCGTATCAACTATTGGATTTATGGTCATTCACATCGCAACATAGACAGGACGATTGGGAATACCCGGTGTGTCAGCAATCAGCTCGGTTATGTATTCCAGGACGAACACCAGTCATTCCGTCGGGATGCCGTCATAGAATTATAGCCTGTCAACCCCAACATCTCAACCAAATTATTCTGATTTTGGGTTGAAATGTTGTAGTACAACAAATAGAAAAGTTAATGAACACCGGACTGACATTATATATAGAAAGGGAGATACTGCCCAGGTACAACAGATTCGACAAGGCACACCGGGAGGATCATGCCCGCATGGTTATCAAGCAAAGCCTTGAGATTGCACGGCATTACGCCGTCAATATGGAAATGGTGTATGCCATTGCCGCGTTTCATGATTTTGGGCTTGCCATTGACAGGAAGACACATCATCTTGAATCCGGGCGGATAGTACGGAAAGATCCACGATTGCATGAGTGGTTCACACAAGAGGAAATCGAGACTATGGCACAGGCGGTAGAAGACCACCGGGCATCGTCCGACCATGAACCTCGAAGCATATACGGCAAGATTGTCGCCGAAGGAGACCGCTACATCGAACCGGAGAAGATAATCGAAAGGACGGTACAATACGGACTCGACCATTATCCCGAACTTGACAAAGAGGGCCACTGGCAGCGCACACTCGACCACCTGCATGAGAAATATGCCGAGGGCGGCTATCTGAAACTGTGGTTCCCGGAGTCTCCGAATGTAGAAAGGCTCAATTCTCTCCGTGAGATTATAAAGGACGCACCCCGGTTACGCCGGATTTTCGACAGGATTTATAACGAATTATAAGAGACACCATTTTACCACAAAATTGCATCTTTACCTAATCAAAGTAAAAATGAGATATTGATGCTAATTACAACAGCCGGTCAATTACGGCTGTCATGAAGGTTTATAACCGTTAATCCATTAGCCTCAGCCAAACGGCAGGTGTAAAACGTACCGCCTTTAGGTTTTCCGTTATACCATGCAATAAGTCGTGAACAGTGGACTACCATATAGTCATTGCGCCGTAGCAGACAGCCTTGATAGTAGTGCTCGCTCAAAATCACAGTATCATTTGCATTACGCAGAATGTCATCATGCCGGGATTTCATGGCATCGCTCCACCTCTCGGTCTGTCCGCGATACGGGATAATGGCAATGAGCCGTAAATCCGGCAATTCAGACTGTAGAGAAAGGACGGTTTCCGCTGCCAGCAAATCATAGCCCATAGCCATGCCGCAGAAGAAATTTCGACAGCCGTCAGCGTATGCCGAGATTATCGCCGTCCTTAATTGCCGTTCAAGTCGCTTCAAATGAAAGAATGGGATGATGCGGTGTCCGCTGAAGCAAGTGGATACAGACTTATCATATTTTGATTGAACCATATTATCTCACCTTGTAATGGGTTCTTGCGAGGAATAAACCTCCGAGCACATTGGCTCCGAGGCTTTCAAGACGGTTGGCATATATGGCATAACTCAAACCTTTCGTTATAACATCATCAAATACCACAACCATTTTACCGCTGAAAAAAGCCGGGTCAAACTCAATGACATCAGCATTGCGGACATCCCTCTCTGCCTTGCGGTTCTCGTGAACTGTCATTCTATCGCCACAAACCGATACATGGTCGTAACCATTGATTGCACCGGTGAGGTCACACACCATTTGGCAGAATGCCTTGTAGCGTATCTCGTTCTTCTCTCTTGTAGAAGCCGGAACGGGAGAGAACACAATTTCAGCGCACGTTGCTCCGTAACGCTCAGTCATGGCGGTCGCCGTGCGCCGTGCCACTTCCTCGTATGCCCGTCCGTCCTTGAAATCAAAAACCAACTTACGGTCGGCTATTTCCCGTTCTCCTACGTTGCGTATGCGTGCAGGGAAATATTTGCAGAACCATGTCTGCGGTTTATCCAACTGCTTTTGAAGCTCAATGTCTATCGTTTTCGCCATAAATTTACATTTTTATCCCTCTTTTTCAGACCTTTTGGTCTGTCGGAGGGCTGTCTGATCGATTTCAGGCATTTCAGAGGAGGCGAAAAGGGTCAATAAGGCAAATTCACGGTGACAGCCGTGACCACCGGCTCTGATTTGACATTTGGGCCGGCCTTCAACTTTGCCGTGACAATCGACGGACGGCATCTCCCGGATCACAGGCACAGGATTAAAAGTGGAATAACCGCAGTTTATAAAAGGCTGACAGGCGTTAAATCAGGATTCATCAACAGTGGAACATAGTGATTAAAAGAGTAAATGAAATGGCATAAAGAGTATAAGAGGCTTGAGCGACCCGGAATGGAGCCGCCGGCATAAAAGGATATACCGGCGTGGTCAGAATAAAGAAATCAGAGGCCGTATGACAGCCCCTGCAATCGTCTTATGATTATGGATATTAAGCCGCTTCCTCGTTGCTTTCATCTTCGGAGGTTTCGTTTGCCTCCGCAGTCGGTTCCTCGTTTTTCGGCATGAGAGCCGCTTTTCTTTCCTCTATGCGCTGATGCCGTTTCTCATAGACCTCGTTATAGCCTTTCTCAATCTCGGCAAGCTGTTCGGGCATGTGCTTCTTTGCGAAGCCGAGCAACAGTTTTGCAACCGTGTTGCTCCCGAATGCCTCCTTGAAATTGGCTATAAGATAATCCCTGCGGATTACAGCCTTTGTCTTGGCGTTGAGATTGCAGACTATCTCCATTTTTTCATCATCGGAAAGACAGCCGGCCTGCTTCTCGGCAAGTCCCACAGCCGGGAAATGTTCCTTTCGGAGCGATGAAAGCATGAAATAATATACCATTTTTTCCTCGTCCTGCCCGAACTTGGTCTCGGTCATGTCGGCCTCAAGGATTTGCTTCTTGGTGTCTGCCACGGTTTTCTCCATGGCGATTTCCTTGTTGCGCATGTCCTGTTTCTCGAGTTTCACTATGGGGTCGTCCGCCTTGTTGTCGGCAGTGCCGTCCATGGAAGCCTGGGACGGCTTCATCGCATATCCTATGCTTATGTCATTTTTTTCAATGACAATATAGACAATGATTTCTCCTTTCTCTGCCCTTGCATTGACTTCCTCCACGGCATCGTTATACTCGGAAAGGTCTTGTTCATACTCCGAATGTGCCTCTGCGAAGTCTTCGGGAGTTTCGTATTCCTCCGCAGTCGGTTCCTGCGGCATTGCAGGGTACGGCTGAATGTATGTGTTTGGAGTTTCAATCTCATGTCCCATAGCCGAAAGACGCTCAACCGCCGCCTCATTTGTGCCAAATCGTCCTTGTCGCAAAGGATAGGCAGGATATAGGGCTATCATATCCACCGCCTTGTCAACGAGATACGATGTGTTCATATCCTCAAGGCATTTGCGGTTGGTGCATTTTCCACAAGTTCCCTCGCAGAAAAGCAGTAGGTTCTTTGTGTTATGGGGGCATGAGGCACACATTCCCTTGTCAAATGAGTAACGCTCAAGGTCGGTTGTGAAATTCTGCTCTATGCGCCTTGCGACCTCGGAGGCTTTCAGCCCACGCCATGAGCCGTAGCCATAAGAATTTTCGCAGAGGTGCTTTTCGTAAACCTCTTTCTGTATGTCAGCTCCGTATCTGCATATCTCGGAAGCCACGCTCATTGTAATAGCGTCAGCCTCCAGCAGTTGCGCTATTTCGGGGATAAGTGATGTGAATTTCAGTCGTGTGCGTATGTATGCCTCGGACTTGCCGAACTGCACAGCCAATGACTGCACATCGTATCTTCCGCTGTCCATGAGGCTCTGGTATGCGTTTGCTTCCTCAATCGGTGAGACATCCTCACGCTGAAGGTTCTCGGTGACGGCGATTTCAACCGCTTCATCATCGGTAACATCGTATATGTCGGCAGGGATAGTCTCAAGTCCTGCCATGACGGACGCACGGTATCTTCGCTCCCCGAAGATAATCTCGTAGCGGTCGGTGTCCGCAATGGGGCGTAGGCCGATTTGCTGAAGGACACCCTGCGAGGCGATGCTGTCGGAGAGTTCCTTGAGGGCTGCCTCGTCAAAGGTCTTGCGAGGGTTGAATGTGCTCGGCTGAATGAGGGCGAGTGATACGTTTTCTTTTCTGATTGCTTTGGTCTCCATAATCTTGACTTTTTAGATGTTGATAAATATTGTTTTTTCTCCCTTACTTTTATCAGTTCCTTCCGGGAGGGTTGTCGGACTGATTTTTTCGGCAAGTCAGGAAGGTCGCTGCACCAGTGGATTACGACAAGGCTGACAGGGCGAAGCCCCGTCACGCTGCCGCCGGGCCTTGGCATATCCACGGGCGGCCTTAACTTCGCCGATTCAAAAATCACGGCAACCGTCACGGACGGCATCTGTAAAGCCGTACAGGATATAACTGTTCCCGTACTTGGATATAAGTGTCCCGGCATATCTGAAACAGGTACTCAGGAAGTTGATCCGCGATATAAAAGGAGATTGTCAATAGAAGGGGAAGAAGGGCGGGAGGCATCCCTGTGTGGATGAGAGGTAAGCCATCAGGGAAATTGCCGGTCAACGAAGATATGGAAGTACGGGCGTAAGTGGAGGGAAACGGAACCTATGCCTGTACTGACTTCGAGGCCGACAGGCATTTTTCGGATTACCGCTTTGAAAGCGAGTGTCGGGCCGGGCAACATGAAATATTGCAGAGGCCGTCTCTCGCTCAAAGTCAGCCACGCGGATGCTGGGTCGGGGCGCAGCGGTATAAAAGAGAACAAAAAGGCTAAAAAAGGGTATAAAACATTTTTTGAAAAGGCTATGTGTTAAAAGAGGCAGTTGCGCCACCGCAATTCAATGTCATAATACCGTAAAAATCCCTGCCTGGTTTCACAACCGGACAGGGAATAAAAGTCAGATATATGGTGATGTCAGGCCGCTTCATCGGTAATTGTCGGCTTGTCAGGCGAGATACCGTCTGACAGCGATATACCTTTTTCGGCATTTTTGAGGTCTTCCTCAATCTTCTGCTGCAACTCCCGGCATTGAGCCTTGAGAGTTTCAAGCTCCGGGGCTTTAGGCCATCTGCGACCTATGATTTCCTCCAACACCGGAATTTCTTCCCGCAGTCTCGCTATATCCTTTTCTTTTTCAGCTATCCGGGCCGGCATACGTTCCATGACAGCGTAGGGATATGCGGCGGCTTCTACGAATGAGAGTGGCAACGATCCCGATTGGGAGCATCGGTACTTGAGTCCGCTTGCTCCCTCGAAGAAGAAGAAGATGTTGCGCTCGAACATTTCGGCAATATTAAACTCGCTCCTCACCGTCATGGGCAAGCCAATATAAGAACCGACGGCTTTGTGTTCCGTTCCCCGGTAAGACTTTGATATGCGGTGAAGCTCTCGCCCGATTTCCTGCGGTGTGGCAAAAGTGCCTGATACGAGGGTTACTGCTGCATCATCTTTCCGTGCAACAAAACAGCGGTAGTCCATATTCATTTTGGCAATCAGTTCCTCTGCTGCTGCAATGGCTGTCTGATTTTCCGTCATCTTGCGCTCCGCACGGCCTCTTTCTTTTTTGAATATGGCCTGTTCCTTTTCAAGCTGCATAATCCTGTTGTCGAGTTTGGCCTTTTTCAGCAGGTCGGTGTTGCCGGAAAGGATTGCCACGAACTCGGCGAAGTTCATGCCGTTTTCCTCGTCCATGCCGTCCTCGTCGATGCGTCGCACGGCAATCGTGCCGTTGTTAATCTGGTTTATGAACATCTGCTTGTTCTTCAGAAGATTGAACTTATAGGCGTCAAGAGTTTTCTCCGTTCCGTAAATAACGATGTCAATGGTGTTTCCACCCCACATTTTCACGGTGTTTCCCTTGCGGACAGCCCTGCCATTACGCTGCTCCATGTCGGCCGGCCGCCACGGTATCTCAAGATGATGCACTGCCACGGCACGTTCCTGGGCGTTAACGCCTGTGCCTAACATGGTTGTGGAGCCGAAAAGCACACGCACCCTGCCGCTGTTCATGTCGGCGAACAGTTTCTTCCTCGCCCTCTCGGTCTTGGCGCACTGTATAAACTGTATTTCTTCCGAGGGTATTCCGAGAGCCACAAGTTTGTCCTTGATGTCCTGATAGATGTTCCACTCGCCGGGTTTGTAGGTGGAGAGGTCGCTGAAAACGAACTGTGTGCCACGGTTGGCGTTTGAACGCACATAGTATTCATAGACTGTCCTTGCGCATATCGAAGCCTTGTTGCCGGGGTCATCACTGAACTTGTCGCCGAGAAGCCTCATGTCAAGAGCCATTTTCCTCGCTACATTTGTAGCTATAAGCATTTTCGCCTTATCGAGATTGTCGGGTTCAGGCATATCAAGACCGAGGTCAGCCCATTCTCCCGATTTTGCGAATGATACAAGCCTCCCTGCCATTTCTTCCTGCTCGATTGTCGGGGGATTGGAGAGGAAGCGCACGTTCTTTTCGGGAACATCGAGGTTAATCATGTCCGTTGTGCGGTAATCAGTTATCTCACGGAGGAATGAGGCAAGTTCCGGCACCTTGATATATGAACGGAAACGCTCTTTGCGCTTGATATTGCCGGTGACATCAAGCTCGTAATCCGCCTTTTTCTCGGTGTATATTGCCGCCCACGCATCGAAGCAGCTTATCCGCTGTTTCTTGAGTTCCTGCGGACGCATATACTTGAACATCACATACAGCTCGGTAAGAGCGTTGACAACAACCGTGCCTGACAGGAATGTGGCTCCGAGGTCACGGCCTGTGCGCCTCTGAATGTCACGGATTGCAATAAGCAGGTTCATCGCCCTTTGTGAGCCTTTGGTGTTTCCGATGCCCGCAACCCTTGTATGGCGTGTCTGCAGCATTAAATTTTTGAACGCATGACATTCATCTACAAAAATATGGTCTATCCCCATAGTGTTGAAATCAAGCGTGTTGTCTTTGCGTTGATCTATGTCGTGACGCAATTCGGCGAGTTTGGCGGACAGGTTCTCCTGCCGTTTCTCAAGCCCCGTCTGCATCTTTGAGCTGCGGTAGCGCATGGTGGAGTTCTCGAGAACCTCAAGGCAACGCTCGACATCGGAAAGTTCCTCCCGGAAGATTGCGGCCATAGTTTCCTGCGACTGGGGTATCTTTGAAAACTGGTCGTGGGTCAGTATCACGCAATCCCAGTTATTGTTCTTTATCTGCGAGAAAATCTCCTTGCGGTTTGCAGGCTTGAAATCCTCGCGTCCGGGATAGAGTATCTTTGCCATGGGATATGCCTTGCGGAAAGTGTCTGCTATCTCATGCACGTTGGACTTGAGCCCGATAATCATAGGCTTGTTGACTATGCCGAGACGCTTCATTTCATAAGCCGCCACGCACATTATCATTGTCTTTCCTGCACCGACCTCATGCCAGCAGATGCCTCCGTCGTTCTGCTTTATCATCCACACGGCGTCCTTTTGGGATGGATATAGGCTGTCGTATGGAAAATGTTCCAATGTGAGGCCGGGAAAAGTCTGAGCCGATCCGTCGTAGGACGGGCGCACATAGCAATTAAAGCGGCTGTTGTATTCGGCTACAAGCCGGTCACGGACAGGCAGGGGCTGACGGTCGAGCCAGTCACGGAACGTGGAACGTATCTCCTGTATCTTGGCGACTGCCTCCTGTATGGCATCTTCATCGGCTACACGGGTCTTTTCGCCGTTGATATACACCTCTTTTGTAAATTCGGGTACGGTGTCCTGTAGCGCATAGACAAACATATCCTCGCCGTTGCAGTTCCTTACGGAATAAGTGTTGTAGGCGACGGCTGAATATCCCGTGAGCCGGAGCAGGTAGGTGTCGTTTATGTCAAAGTACATCAGCTCGGCATCCACCCCGAAAAGATATGACGCAAAAGAGGCGTATAGTTTCGGGTCAATCCACCTTTCGCCCATGTTTATGTCAAGTTCCTCATACGGCACAGGTTCGGGCAACGCATCGGAAAGTGCCTTTGCGGAAATTTCGGCAAAAGACCTCTTGCGCTCGTCAAGGAACGGAAGCAGTTCGGAAACATCACGCAGTTTGGTAACGATGTCGCCGCCGATGAAACGGCCTTTATGCTCCCAACAGTCTGTAACGGGGTTGTAGAAAATCTTGTTCTTGAGTGCTTCGGTGATTTCGTCCTCGGTCATTGCTGCGGTCTTGCACATATAGTCGATGTTGACCTGACCGTGATAGTTCAGAGAACTTGCGAGTGCTTCCATGGGGAGAAGCCTCACCGATGTGTCCGTCTTTTTGAAAGCCACCGGCTCACGCATGATGTCGGATTTGTAAATCTCCCTGCCGACAGCCATTTCAAGCGTCAGCACCTCGTTTCCGAGGCTGTCAAGAGCGATAAATTCCTTGTTGTCGTTATCGTGGAAGAAGCCCCATTTGGCGGTGAAAGCGTCATAAAGGCTGTTAAGTCGCTCCCTTAATTCGGGTTGCTCGGTCTTTTCCTCCCTCTCCTTATTGGAAAGTTCAAAATAGACACTCCTCAACGGCATATAGTCGTTTGCCCTCTCGATGTTCACGCTTCCGTTGTCAACAGGCACGAAATCGACGGCAATATCTTCATAATGGGTTGACTTGCGGTATTCAAGCGTTCCCACCTGACCCTCGAAAACTACCAGTGCGCCCTCTTTGAACCATTCGGGCATTTCCCCGGTATAGCCACGCCGTTCTTTTGCTGACGCGATGTCCAAATCTCCGAAAAACGACATCTGCGCCTGTCTGCCAATTCCCGGATTGGAGAAAAGCCCCGGCCTGTAATTGCGGTCAAAATCGTATTTCAGTATGGCTGCGAGATAGTCAGCCATTGAAGCCTCGCCGCCCGACCATGAATACCTGCGTGTCAGCTTGCCGTATTGGTTTTTCACAATGCGGCTGTCGGTTGACAGTGTTGTTTTCGGCATGGTGAAAAGACGGTTTGAGGGTTCCGTATTTTTCTCGCCGTGCTTTTCCTTTGAGGTCTGGAGAAACATCGCCTCCCTTGATGTGGGGCCGGATTTGGCTGTATCCTTTTGGAATATGAGCAGGTCGCTCCCGACCTCGATGCCGCCTGTCTGCATGAAGATGTTGTCGGGGAGACGGACTGCGCTTATGAGGTTGGCGTTGTTCACAAGGTATTCACGCACGAACTTGTTGCCGGGAGTGTCGGCTATGCCCCTCGATGTAACGAAAGCAAGCAGTCCGCCCTCGTTGAGCAGTTCCATTGCCTTTACGAAAAAGTAGTTGTGTATGGTCTTGGTTGACTGTTCATGTATGCCGCCTTTCTTCCATAGGTCTGCGTCGAACACACGGAAATTGCCGAATGGTATGTTTGAGGCGATTACGTCAAAAGATGTATGCTCAAGCCGTTGTTCCCCGATGCTCTCAAAACCTGTCGTATAGGTTTTGGTATCGTCGTTGAGCAGGGAGAGGATTATGCCTGTCAGCGTGTCCTTTTCAAAAGCGTATGACTTGGTGTTGTTCATGGCAACAGGCAGGAAGCCGCCGATGCCTGCGCTCGGTTCAAGGAATATGCGCATCGTAAGTCCGTGTGTCTTGAACGTGACCTGTATCTGCCGTGCCACTGCGTTTATTATAAATGCAGGGGTGTAAAATGCGGTCAGTACCGATGTCTTGATGCTTTCAATGGTTGTGTCACACCACTGGGGTTTGTCGGTTGGGAAACTGCCGAGGACTGTCAACAGTCGGTTTGCCGTTTCCTCCATACTTTGAGGGATTGGCTTTTCAGTGCCGATATTCAGCACCTCTTTGATACCGCCGAAGCCCGAATAGAGCGACATTGTTTCTTTCTCCGGCTCGGTAGCCTTTCGCTTCTGCGAGAGGACGGTCAGTGCGGTTTCTATCGCCTTGACATTATCCTCAAATGATTTGTGTTTGTTGTATGCCATATATCTGATTTTTCTTTCCCTCACATTCCTGCTCCTTCAGGAGCCGTCCGCGAGGTGATTATCTGCGCAACACAGTAGCATCCGAGAGGCTTTTAGTGACAAGGTTTTCAAGATGATTTTACAGTATGGATGTAAAATCTCGCAGAAACTCCGTGCAACCTTGGCAGATAAGCCCGGATGCTGAACTTCGCGCCGATAACCACCGGCAGTGACGGTTCCGGACAGAAAAGGATTCTCCTAAAAATGGGATATGGCTTTATAAAAGGAGAATTATAATTATAAGAGTAGCGGCTTGCCGATGTTGATAAAAACTATAAGGGGGCAAGCAATTATGAATATAAATGTTAGTCCTGTCATGCACAGGAATATAAAAAAGAGCAAGAACGAGAAAATATAAGAGGAAAGCGGGTGCGCTTAAAGGAGAACTCTCTTATAAAAGGATATGGTCTCTGATGTTTGTGCCCTATCCACTGAAGGGGCAGGCAGGGCAAAACCCCGCCTGTCCGTCATGCCGGATAAACTATCCGATTCATAGCTTAATAATGATAGTCAACCACACCGCCTATATAAAGCAGTGTTCCTGCCTCAAGTTCATTCAGACTTTTCATGAATTCTCCCGATTTCTCAGAATAGGAAGAATATCCGCGGTTGTCATCATAGAACCTGCTTCCTACATTAAGCGGATTCTCTATAGCTTCTTGAAGGTAATAAAGCGTTCTCCATTCTTGTATATTGTTTGCAGTTACAAGCGAGCATTTTTCTTTTATCCGATTGACCCATTCTTCCTGCCAGATTTCCACACCACCGTTGTAACGTATTGTATTTTCATCAATGAGCGTGAACATACCTTCAGGCAGTATCTCGTTCACGAGGTTTTCTATACGCTCCTTGCGTTCTTCATCGTCAATATTAGAACAATAGTCAAGTCCCGAACAATCTCCCTGATGTAAGGTGTCCTCGTCAAGTAATCCTCCGTCTTTAATCTTTTCGGTTGTTATTTGATAAACTGAAGAGTGCATGATTTTGATGTTTAATGTTATTAATTCAGTTCTCTTGTTAAGTTGAAGCAGTCTGTAATGACAAAATCCTCTGTGCCAAATTCAGCGAGTGATTTGAGTGCCTCTATGCCGTTGCAATAGAAGAATATTTTTTCATCGGTGGCATCGTCGATATCGGAAGATAGTTTTATGGTCGTCGATTTTGGGGAAGCATAATAATCATCGTCCTTTTTCCATACGATTTCACATTGAGCATAAAGGGGTTCTGTATCATGTTCGGCACGATAATCAGCATAGAGGTTATCTATGTCTGTTTTCACTTCATCGACATCGGAGAGGACTACTCCGTTGCCGCAGTCCTCACACCATCCGTAAAGAAACGCTTCATCCGTATAGTTACGGAATGTCTTGTCATTGGGATTAATCATAGCCTCACACGCTACGTTTATTCCTCCGCATTGAGTACATATCACTTTCATATAGTTCATTTTTTATCCCTCCCGTTAGATCCGTTTGGTCCGCCGGAGGGTTGTTTTAAGATTTCAGGCATTACAGGGGAGGCGCAAGTGGCAATGAGGCAAATTCACAGCGCAGCCGTGACCTTCGGCCCCGATTTGACATTTGCCCCGGCCTCCAACTTTGCCGCAGTATCACCGGCAGCCCTCCCTGGCCATCGGAAAATTTTACAAATGACCTTCCGTTGTTTTATTATAAAAGCGCGGCACTTACATCATTAAAAAGGGGGAAGCAGAAAGTATAACAGGAACCTTGCTACGTTAAATACCGTCAATCCGGCGCAGTAAGGTCGGATTGCCGATTATTGTTTTTAGTCAGTCGCAGATTACCACATCATCATGGCTCAAGGTTATTTGTTGTCCTGATGTCAGTCGCACTACATATTGGTTCCCGGAGTCCTCAACGATTTCTCCGCAATCATGGTCTCGCCAACTGTCAAGCAGAGTGCAGAAGCATCCGATTACACTGTCCTCAAAATCTTCCATGTCACTTTAATGTTTACCCAAGGCTCGGAGAGTGAGCCTCGGGCATTGTGGAACTTCGGATTAGGAAGCGATTGCTTCAGGTTGCGGTTCCATCATTGATGCCGGCTTCGCAATGGGCTTCACGCTTCTTGCAGCGAGAACAATACGGTGTCGGCTTTCGCCTTCGGCGTTTTTCCATTCGTTAGGTTTAAGGTACCCTTTGACTTCAACGAGGATGCCCTTTCTGATAGCGTCGAATGATGAGAGGTTGGTATTCTTCGCCCACTTTTCGACTGTGATAAGTGATGACTGGTGTGTAACCTCTCCTGTCGCCTTGTTGGTAACTCGGTTGCTGACTGCGAGAGCGAAGCGGATAACGCTTGCCTCGGTGCAGGTGGCGATTTTCGGCGCGGTGGCTACGAAGCCGCTGACTACGGTTGAGTTGATGATGTTCTTCTTGCCGTTGTTGGCATTGGTGTTGTTAGCTTCCATTTTCGTTGATGCTAAAAGATTAATGTTATGTTTTCTGTGAAGCGATTGATTTTTTCCCTTTCTTAAAAGTTCCGTTTCCGTAAGGGGCCGAATCAATTTTTTCGGCAAATCACAAAGGACGTGAAACGGTGGATTGAGACAAGGCTGCCACAGCACCACCTGTGATGCCGTGGCACGTGCCGCTGGGCCTTGGCATATCCACAAGCGGCCCTAACTTCGCCGACATAAAAATCGACGGCTCCCTTTCGGATGGCACTTGATAAAACACCGATCTAAAAAAGGCTCTGTTATTATAATGGAAAACCTGACGCAGTATAGAATAGGCTTACTATGAATAGAAAAGTGAGGAAGGGTGGGAAGGCATATCATTGCGGATTATAGGACGGCCATAAGGAAGAGTGTCGAGCAAGGGAACTTGTAAGGATAAGCATAAGTGGAGAGTAGCGTAACCTATGCTTTCCTGCAAGCGAGTCTGAGCGATATTCTTCGGCCATCCGCTTTGACAGGCGAGTGTCTTTATTGGCAATATAGCATTGCCGTGAAAGACTCTCGTCCAAAGTAATCCGCGTGTATGCCTGGGGCGGGGCAAAGCTGTAAATGTAAAAAGCAATGGTTCGGTAAAAAATAGGAACAAAAATGGCGGTCACGCGTTAAATAGA
>ERZ826016.2217-NODE-2217-length-15654-cov-3.141163_pt1 | contig 15654 bp, 9 predicted proteins | sample MGYA00519872_ERZ826016 | MGnify/ENA primary metagenome ERZ826016 (study PRJEB31778, sample SAMEA3449218) | human gut metagenome | biome: human gut; feature: human-associated habitat; material: faeces | place: United Kingdom | collected 2010/2012 ... | reverse complement strand
AGTTGTTGTATTAGCAATAATAATGACGCCATTCATATATTCAAAAGCCACAGAAGAAAAACCATATATAGAAATCACTAAAGATATGACTAATTATGAAAAGGACAAAACAATAGAATTAACAATTAGTTTGAAAAATATGAAAAATAAAATATCATATATTGAAGCATATATAGATTATGACAAAGAAATATTTGAAGAAGTTACATCAAAAGATTTTTCAAATAGTTTAAATGAAAATACTTTAAGTTACTTTAGTTATAGTAATAAAGCCAACAAAATAGTAGTCGAATTTGATGAAGACACTGAGGTAACAGAACTTTGTAAACTAAAACTAAAAGTATTGGACAATATTGAAGATATAAGTACAACAAAATTTAAAGTTAGTCATGGAAATTGTTATTCTTATAATGATGACAAAACAATAGAATTTGGTGATGTCACAGAAACATTTGCTGAAAATAATGATGAAGAAAAATTATATTTATCAACAGAAAAATACAAAATTGGTGAAAACAATATAAAAGATTATGAAGATGGAGATAAATATATATCAAGAATTACAAAAGAAACAAAGTTAAAAGATTATATAAATAATTTAAAAACAAATGGAGAAATAACAGTAACAAAAGAAGATGGAACAAAATTAACAGAAGAAGAGTATGTCGGAACAGGCATGAAATTAACAGTAACAAAAGATAAAGAAAAAATAGAATTGAAAATAGCAGTATCAGGAGATTTAAATGGAGACGGAAAAGTTACGGCAACAGACTTATCAACAATAAACCAAACAATTTTAAAAACAACAAAATTAGAAAATGAATATAAGTTAGCAGCCGACTTAGATGAAAACAATAATATTACAGCAACAGATTTATCTACATTAAATAAAATGTTACTAAAAATTCTATAAAATAAAGTTAGCACTTGAGCCAAAAGGCTTGAGTGCTAGCTAATAATATATTTTTTATGATTTAAATATTGTATTTATAACTAGCATTTAAATTGATATAAAAATATGTAATAAAAATGTAATATAAATATAATATTCAAGTTATAAAATAATGAAAGTTTAGCTTCCGCAGAGTGTTATAAATCAGACTATTGTAAAATAAAAATAATGTACTTGAATAAAAAAAATATACATGTTAAATTAAAAATAATAAGAAATATTATAAGGGGGATATTATGCAAATGTTGAAAAACCAAGCAAAATCTAAAAATATAAGTTTATTATTGCTTATTTCAATATTAATACAAATGGTAATGCCATTAACAACATTAGCGGCAGGGTTAACAGTAAGGTTTTCTTCTAGTGCAACAGAAATAAAAGCAGGAGATACAATTAGTGTTAATATTTATGTTACAGGAGGAGAAACTTCATATTTTTCAGCATATTTAGAATATGATGAAAGTGTTTTTGAAAAAATCACAAAGAATAGCATTTCAATAAATTCTAAACTTATTGCTGATGAAGATTATGGATTATGGACAAAAACATATTCTAATTCAAATGGAGTACAAAAAATAAGTATTTCAGAATCTGAAGGAACATCATTTACTGTACCAGATAATGGACTATTAGCTACAATAAAATTTAAAGCGATTGCAAATGCAACAACATCAACTATAAAATTCAACAATATAGCATTAGTTGATGTAAATAAAAGTGATATTGATGCGGGCAATATGAGCATAAAAATCCCAGAAAGTGGAGCAACTACTTATACAATAACATATAATCCTAATACAACAGATTTAGTAGAAAATATAATGTCAAGCGGAGTAAAAGTAGAGGGAAAAAATTACACAATAGCAAGTGCTCCATCAAGAGTAGGATATACATTTACAGGCTGGAATACAGCAGCAAATGGAAGTGGAACTCCATATGCAGCAAATGCAACATACTCAACAGATGCAGAATTAAATTTATATGCACAATGGCAAATAAAATCAGCAACATTAACAGTAAACCCAAATGGAGGAATTTGGGAAGGAAGAACAACAACACAAACATACACACAAAATTATCAAACAACAAAAGCTATAAGCAATCCAACAAGTGGACCAAATGGTTATATTGTAAGATTTAACTCTAATGGAGGAAATACAATAAATCAAATAATACAAACTCAAAGTTTTTCTAACTGGAATCTAACTGGTGGAGGACAATTAAATGGAACAACATACACATTTGGAGATACAGCTGGAACATTAACAGCACAATATGTAGGAGATGCAATAACATTACCAACACCAACAAAAACAGGAGCAACATTTAATGGTTGGTATACACAATTATCAGGCGGATCAAGAGTAGGTGGAGCAGGTGAATCATATACACCATCATCTACAACAACATTGTTTGCTCAATGGAATGAAGTACAATACACATTGACAGTAAATCCAAATAGTGGAACATGGAATGGAAGTAGTTCAATCCAAACTTTAAATGGAACATATAATTCAACAAAAACAATATCAAATCCAACAGCACCAAATGGTTATACTGTAACATTAAATGATAATGGAACAACAAGTAACATAGTTCAAACTAAAAAATTTAGTGGATGGACAAATGCAGGAAGCGGAAGCATAAGTGGAACAACATATACATATGGAGCTGGAGATGGAACAATAACAGCAAATTATACAGCAAATAGTGTAAACTTACCAACACCATCAAAAACTGGATATGTGTTTGATGGTTGGTATACAGCAGCAACAGATGGAAGTAAAATAACATCACCATATATGCCAACAAATAATACAACATTATATGCACATTGGACAGCAAATAGATATACAATAACATTTGATAATGCTGGAGGACAAAATTCAACACCAACGAAAGAAGTATCATATGGGCAAACATACGGAACATTACCAACACCAACAAAAGCAGGTTATACATTTGATGGTTGGTATAATGGAAGTACAAAAGTAACAGAAAGTGATATTGTAAATATAACAAGTAATACAACATTAACTGCTAGATGGTTAGGAAGTGAATATACAGTAACATTCGATCCAGATGGCGGAAATGTTAATCCAACAACAAAGAAAGTAATAAATGGTGGAACATATGGAACATTACCAACACCAACAAAAACAGGAAATATATTTAAAGGTTGGTATAAAGATACAACAAAAATAGAAGAAACAACAACTGTTGATATATCAACAAATATAACATTAAAAGCAAGTTGGGAAGTAATAAAATATACATTAACAGTAAACCCAAATGGCGGAACTTGGAATGGAAATACAACATCACAAAATTTTGGACAAGGATATGGAACAACAAAAACAATATCAAATCCAACAGCAACACCAAGTGGATATACAGTTAGATTTAATACAAATGGTGGAACAAGTACAGATTCATTACAACAAATACAAACAACAGCATTTGATGGTTGGAAATTAACAGGTGGAGGAACATTTGTAGCGCCAACATATACATATGGAACTTCAAATGGAACATTAACAGCACAATATACAGGAAATAATGTCACATTACCAAATGCAACAAAAACAGGATCTACACTTAAAGGATGGTATACATCAGGAACAGGAGGAACAAGAGTTGGTGGAGCAGGAGATGCATATACACCAACAGAATCAACAACATTGTTTGCACAATGGAATGAAACTGAATATACATTAACAGTAAATCCAAATGGAGGAGTTTGGAATGGAAGTGCATCAAATCAAACAGTAGTAGGAATATACAATTCAACAAGAACAATAGCAAATCCAACAGCACCAAATGGTTATACAGTTACATTGAATGATAATGGTAGAACAAATAGTATTGTACAAACAAAAACATTTAGTAGATGGATAAATTCAGGAAGTGGAAATATAAGAGACAACACAACATATACATTTGGAAATGGGGATGGAACATTAACTGCCGAATATACAGCAAATGTTGTAACATTACCAACACCAACAAAAGAGGGATATACATTTAATGGTTGGTATACAGAATCAACAGGAGGAAATAAAGTAAATTCTCCATATACTCCAAACAATGATATAACATTATATTCTCATTGGACAGCAAATAAATATACAATAACATTTAATAATGATGGAGGACAAAATTCAACAACAACAAAAGAAGTAACATATGGAGAAAAATATGGAACATTACCAACACCAACAAAAGATGGATATACATTCGATGGATGGTTTACAAGTAACGGAACAAAAATATCTGAAAATGATAATGTTAATATAACAGAAAATATAACATTAATAGCAAAATGGCAAGGAGAAAGCTATACATTAACAGTAAATCCAAATGGTGGTACATGGAATGAAAGTTCTGAAATTCAAACAGTAGTAGGAACATATAATTCTACAAGAGAAATATCAAATCCTATAGCACCAAAAGGATATACTGTAACATTAAATGATAGTGAAAATACAACAAGTATTGTACAAACAAAAAGCTTTAATGGATGGACAAAAACAGGAAGTGGTACAATAGCCGGCACAACGTATACATTTGGAAATGGAAATGGAGAAATAGTAGCTAACTATACTTCAAATAAAGTAACATTACCAATACCAACAAAAGAAGGATACACATTTAAAGGTTGGTTTACACAAGAAAATGGTGGAACAAAAGTTGAAACATCATATATGCCAGAAAGTAATACAACATTATATGCACAATGGGAGGCAAATAAATATACTATAACATTTGATGGAAATGGAGTAAAACTTGAACAAAATTCTAAAGAAGTAACATATGGACAAGCATATGGAGAATTACCAACACCAACAAAAGAAGGATATGATTTTGATGGATGGTATACAGAAGATGGAAATCTTATAAAATCAAGTGATATTGTAAATATAACAAAAAATACAACATTAACAGCAAGTTGGAGTGTAAAAAAATACACAGTAACATTTAAAAATGATGATGGAAGTGTACTTTATACAACATTAGCTCAATATGGAAATAAAATAGTATATTCAGGAAAAACACCGGTTTCTACAAAAATAATTCCAGGATATGAATCAAAATTCAAAGGTTGGGAAAATCAAGATGCACTTGAAAGTATACAAGGTGATACTACTGTTACAGCAATATATGAAGTAACAATCATCCAATATAAAATAATATACAATAATATTAGAGATTGCGACAATTCTAAAAATCCAACAAGTTACACAATAAAAGACAGTAATATAACATTAGAAAATCTAGAAGATAAAGAAGGGTCTAAATTCCTAGGATGGTATGATAAAGCAGTTGGAGGAAACAAAGTAGAAAGTATAGATACTTCTAAATTGGAAAATATAATATTATATGCTCAATGGAAAGATGATAAACTATATCTAAAATCTGAAAAATATAAAGTTGGAGAAAATGATATAGACAATTATGAAGAAGGAGATATCTATTTAGATAAAATACAACCAGAAACAACATTAAAACAATTAATGGAAAGTTGTGATACAAACGGAATAATATCTGTTATAGATAAAAATGGGAAAGAAATAACAGAAGATGAAATTGTAGGAACAGGAATGAAGATAAAAGTTACTAGATATGGACAACAAATTCAATTAACAGCAGTTGTAATGGGAGACTTAGATGGAGATGGAAAAGTATCAGCAGTAGATTTATCAACATTAAATCAAGTTTTACTAAAGATAATACAAATAAATGGGGCTGAATTTAAAGCAGCAGATTTAGATGATAATAAAAAAATAACAGCAACAGATTTATCAACAATAAATAATACAATATTGAAAAATATAGAATTAACATACGATAAGAGTTTTGACAGAAAAACAAATGAATAAGATTTTAAATTTTAAATTTTAAAATATAAAAAATGAAAGGAGAAATATATAATGAAAATAAAATTAAAAACATTAATAACAGTAAGTATTATGGCATTAATTGTAGTAATTTCTACAATATCAAATGCAGCCTCAGTAGGGATGTCATTATCAAGCAACTCAAAACTAAAGGCAGGTGATACTGTAACAGTAACAATGAGCTTAGGAAATATTGATGCTGGAAATGGAATTGATACAATTACAGCAGAATTAAACTATGATAAAAATGTTTTTGAAACAGTAGAAACATCAAACTTAATTGCAAGTAACAGTTGGACACCAACATATGCTTCATCAACAAATATGTTAACAGTGTTAAAAAATTCAAAAGTTACAAAAGGAGAAACAGTATTAACAATAACATTAAAAGTAAAATCAACTCTTAGTGTAAAATCAACAACTGTAACATTAAAAGACATTGTTGTATCTGGAGGTAGAGTTCAAGATGGTGGTACAGGAGATATAAGTGTAAACAATGCTTCTGTAACAATTAATGCTGATTCAGATGCAATAAGCAAAAATGAAAATACAATTAGTAATACAACAACAACTACAAACACCACTACTAATACTACGAAACAAAATACAACTTTAAAAGATAATACTGTTACAAAAAAGACAACATTACCAAAAACTGGAATTGAACAAGGTGGAGTAATAGCAATAGTTGTTATTGCAATAGTTGGAACATTTAGTTATGTATTATATAAAAAAACTTCAAAAGAAGTAAAATAGAGTAAAAAGAGCGGGCTTTCCCGTTCTTTTTTGATATTTTCATTATTAGCCGGTAATTTACGGTAACAGAAGGAGGTAATATGTTAAAATTATTGTTTTTTCGGCTCAATACATAATTTAAGAAATTCTAAATTGATTTTTTGGGACCCTTTCACTTAGTCCTCGCTAATCGCTCGACGTGAACATTCTACTAAAAATTAATTAAGAATTTCTAAAATTATTCCAATCGCACTCAAAAACAATAATTTTAACATATTACCTCCTCCTGTTACCGTAAATTACCAGCTAATAACGAAAACTGACCAAATAGTATAAAATGTACTTGAAAAATTTTATGAATTTATATATAATATGAGAAAGTTAATAAAAGAGAGGTAAACAAAATGAGTATTATTGATTTTAAAATGCCAAAGATTAAATTTAAAAACATGAAAATGAATGTAGAAGAAGAATTAAATAATATTGATTATGAAAAAATACAAAGAAAGAATTCAAAAGAAAAAAGGAATACACCATATGAGGATATGACACATTATAAAACAGTAAAAGAATTTTTCTTGAATTCAGTTGAAAAATACCCTGAAGAAGATTGTATATTAGAAAAACCTGACCATAAAACACCATATAAAATAACAACATATAAAGAATTTAAAGAAGATGTTTTTGGTTTAGGAACAGCTTTAACAAGTGTATTAAATTTAAAAGATAAAAGAGTTGTAATTGTTGGAGAAACACAATACGGATGGTATGTGTCTTATATGTCAATGCTATGCGGAGTTGGTATTGCTGTACCAACAGATAGAGAATTACCAGAAAATGAATTAGAAAATATTATAAGAAGATCAAGAGCAAGTGCAGTTATATATTCTCCTAAAAAAGCAGAAGATATCAAAAAAGTAAAAGAAAATATTCCAGAAGTAGAATATTTTATAGAGATGAAATCAGATAAACCATTAGAAGGAAAAGATGTAGGAATTAATGCTTTAATAAGTTTAGGAAAAAATATTATAAAAACAGGAAATAATAGTTTCGCTGAAATAGAAATAGATCCAGAAGAATTTAGAATATTATTCTTTACATCAGGAACTACATCAAATGCAAAAGGAGTTATGTTAAATAATAGAAATTTAGCAGAAAATATAAATGCTGTATCAGCATATGTTAAATTGTATCCAAATGATATGTTATTTTCAGTATTACCATTACATCATTGTTATGAATCAACAATAGGCTTTTTGTTACCAATATCAACTGGTTCAGCAGTAGCAATATGTGAAGGTTTAAGATATATAGTACCAAATTTACAAGAAGCACATCCAACAGCAATTTTAACAGTTCCTCTATTAGTAGAAAGTTTATACAAGAAAATAAATGAAAAAATTGTAAAAAGCAAAAAAGATAAAATGGTTAACTCAATGATTGGAATAACAAATGCATTAAAAACAACAGGAATCGATATAAAAAGAAAAGTATTTAAAGAAATATATGAAAACTTAGGTGGAAGATTAAGAATAATAGTATCAGCAGCAGCACCAATTGACAAAAAAGTTGGAGAATGGTTAGAAGGAATAGGAATAACATTCTTACAAGGTTATGGATTAACAGAAACAGCTCCAATTGCAGCACTTACACCAGAATATAAAACATCAGTAGGCTCAGCAGGAAAAGCAATTGTTCAAGCTGACATAAAAGTAGAAAATCCAAATGAAAATGGAGAAGGAGATATATTAATAAAATCACCAACTTTAATGATGGGTTACTATGAAGATGAAGAAGAAACAAAAAAAGTAATAGATGCAGACGGTTATTTCCGTTCAGGAGATATTGGTTACATAGATAAAGATGGATTTATATTCATAACAGGAAGAAGTAAAAATGTTATAGTAACACAAAACGGAAAAAACATATATCCAGAAGAAATAGAAATGCTATTAGAAAAACTTGATGAAATAAAAGAAGTAATGGTATATGGAAAAGAGCCAGAAAACAATAGTAGAAAAGAAGCTGAAGAATTAATTATAACAGCAAGAGTAATTCCAGATAAAGAAAAAATAAAAGAATTATATGGAGATATTTCAGACCAAGAAATATATGATATAATTTGGAAAAAAATAAAAGAAGAAAATAAAAAATTAAATTCTTATAAAGCAGTAAAAGCTCTTGAAATTAAAGATGGCGAATTTGAAAAAACATCTACTATGAAAATTAAAAGATATAAAGAATTAAAAAAATAACAAAAATAAGGCTATAATCAATTATTGGTTATAGCCTTATAAATAATACACATAAAAAAACATAAGCATATCTAAATAATTTCTTTTGACAAAATCTATTATAAATTTCTTGATAAGATTCATTTAAAGCACAGTATTTATCTACTAAAGTTAATAAATAACTTTCTTTATACTTAGGTAAAGCAATAGTAACTGGCCACATATGTTTTAAAATAATATCTTTTTCTTTTTCATTTAAAGCAAATAATTTAGAAGCATTTTCATATGCAGTTTTTGGATGAGTAAAAGCATGAAGCCCTTTTCTATCATCTTGTTTTTTTCTCCAATCATATAAAAATAAATCATGTAGCATTGCTGCTCTAGCACAAGAAACATAATCTAAATTAAATTTTTTCCCATATAAATAACAGTAATATGAAGCTATTAGGCAATGGTCAAAACAGCTAGTTTCATAATGTTGCCTAAAGTTTTTCATTTGTTTTACTGTGTCATTATTTAATAAGTCATCTATCATTTGAATAAATTCATCATTACTATAAATTTTTTGTAATAAACTTTCCATCTAAACTCCCTAAAATCTATCTAATAATTATATTTTAAACTATTATATAATATGTGTCAATAGTTTAAAATTGACTTGGAAAATTTGACAGTTATTAAGTAATAGGGTACAATTAATATGTAATAATTAATAGATAGGAAGTGATATTATGAATAAAAAAGAAAAAGAAATTTTAAATATAGAACAAAGTTTTAAAGATACTTTAGAAAATGAAATAGCTGAACAAAATACAGAAAATAAAAAAGTAGAAATTAAAGATATAAAATATGTAGGAAAAGCCACTTGGAAAGACAAAGTAAATGGAAAAGATATTTCTGATGCTGTTTTCATAGTGGAGAAACAAATTAAAGAAATTGATGAAAATGGAAAAGAAAGAATAACAGAACAAAAAAATTATTATTTGGGTGATAAATGCATAGGTGGTGGATTAGAAAATAATGATGTCATTTATCAATCAAATTTTGCAAATTCTGAACCAGATAAAATGCAAGCAGTAAATGACTTATTAGAAAAAGTTTCAGATAAAGAGTTAAATGAATATTCTTTAAATAATTTACAAAATAAAGAATTAGCAGAAGTTTTATCAGCATATTTAGGTAAAGAAATAAAACCGGAAGAGGTTCAAACAGAATTAGATAAGATGTCTGAAGAAGAACTTGAAGAGTTAAATGAAGAAAAAGAAGAAAATAAAAAAGAAGAAAATAGTTTAACAGATAAACAAGCTGAAAAAGTAAAAGTAAATGGAATTCAAAAAGTAGATTTAAATACAAAAGTTGATGGAAAAGAAAATTTAGCACAAAGACTTGATTTGAAAGAATATGATAGTATATTTGTAATATATTCAGATAATATTAAAGATATTTCAAAAAAATCAAAGGAAAAAATAAATAATACAACCTATTCTTTGGTAGGAATGAAAAATGATGGAACTGCAAAGGTTTTAAATGATGAATTTGAAATGGACAAAACAGTTGGTAATAATGCAAGTAGAGAACAAACAAAAGTAAGAGCAGATAGTACAGCAACAAGAGATAACAAAGACCAATCTGTATATACAAGAAAATCAAATGGGGCAAGTATTGGGTGTGAAAATGATATGGGAAATGTAAATATGTTCTTATATCAAAAAACAAAAGAAGAAAATGAAAATGTTGGTATTCAAATAGAAACCTCAAGAACTAAAAGAATTCCAGTAGAAACAAGGAGAGTATTTAATCGAAATCAAGGAGTTTATCAAAATGATAAAGTCAAAGATGAAATAGAAGAACATACAGAAAATGGATGTGAAACAAAAGATGTAAAAGATTTTGATGGAAAAGAAGATACTGAAACTCATGAACACATAGATATTGATTACTATGTAAAACAAATTCAAAATTATGAAAATGAAGATGGAGAACAATCAATAAATGAAGTGTTTACAGAAAAAGAAATAAAAGATAAGCTCTTAAGAGATTTAGATAAATACAAAGACAAAATATCAACAGAACAAATAATAGAAAATGTAAAAAACGAAATGGATGCAGATGCACAAATTTACACAAGAGAACATAAACTAGAACAGTAACATTTAAAATTCGACAAAATATAATATAATAAAGAATTGTATTTTGGAGGGTTAAAATGGAAAAAATAACAACATTAGATAAATTACCATTAAATGAATATGGGAAAATAGAGAATATAGAATGTATAGGAAATATAAAAAGAAGGCTATTGGATTTAGGACTTGTAAAAGGGACAAAGATTGTTCCAGTTTTAGTAAGCCCATCAAAAGATCCAAGAGCTTTTTTTGTTCGTGGAAGTATAATAGCAATAAGAAAAGAAGAAGCACAAAATATACAAATTTCATACTTCCACCAATAAATAAAATATTATTCTTCTGATTTTATTAAATTTCGTATTGTTTTATATAAATAAGGCTTATACTCTTCAATAGGTAAAGGCTCTTTATAAAGAATTGAATTAAAGCAAGTAGAACCAACTAACTCTATAATCATAAATAAAGTTACGTCTGGGTTTGAAAGCTTTATATTATTTTCCTTAATACCATTTATAAATAAGTCGTGAAGAGTAAGTTCATTTTTAGTATCATTTCCTGTTTTATCATATATATTTAAAACCGCTTTATTATACACACCCCAAGATAAATTCTTGGAAATAAATTTTAATAAAAGAGGATTTTTAGTTAATTCATCAATTACATAATTAATAATATAAATAATGCTATCAGAAAAATCTGATATATAATTTTTTCTAAGAGACTTCAAACTGTCCTCAAATAATTTTTGAGATTTTTTTACAATTAAAATATCTCTAATTTCATATTTATCTCTAAAATATAAATAAAAAGTTCCTTTTGCTACACTAGCATTATCAACAATTTCTTGAATAGAGGTTTCTTTTATTCCTTTTTCAGTAAATAATCTAAATGCTGTATTTAATAATCTATTTTCTTTTTCTTCTTTATCATTTTTCATATATTATTCCACCTCGCATAATATTATTATTGCACAAAATTGACTTTTGGTCAAGAAATTTAATAAATTTTGCAAAAAGTATTGACCAACGGTCACAAAAGTAGTATTATATAGAAAGTGACTAATGGTCATAAAAATAATTTATGACTGGAAAAGGAAGGGAGAGAAAAAATGTTAAAAATAGCAGAAAAAATATGCAAGCACAAAAAAATAATACTTGCAATAGCATTATTACTTTTAATTCCATCAGTAATAGGAATGAAAGCAACAAGAATTAATTATGACATATTGGCTTATTTACCAGACAATGTAGATACAGTTCAAGGAGAAAACATATTAACAAACGAATTTAATATGGGTTCATACTCAATTGTAATTACAGAAAACATGAGTACAAAAGATATACAAAAATTAGAGGACAAATTCAAACAATTAGACAATGTAGAAAAAGTAGTAAGTGTAGCAGATTTATTAGGTTCAAATGTTCCAGTAGAAATGTTACCAGATAATATAAAAGATATAGCATACAAAGATGGAGATACAGCAATTTTAGTAACATTCAAAGAAGGAATATCATCAGACAAAACACTAGAATCAATAGAGCAACTAAGAAAAATAGCAAACAAACAATGTAAAATTAGTGGAATGTCAGCCTTAGTATTAGATACAAAAGACATAGCAAATTCAGAAATAGTAACATATGTCGTTATAGCAGTTGTATTATGTATGATAGTTTTACAATTTGCATTAGACTCATATCTAGCACCAGTATTTCTTTTAGCAAGTATAGGAATTGCAATTCTTTATAATATGGGTTCAAATATATTCTTAGGAGAAATATCTTATATAACAAAAGCAATAAGTGCTGTTTTACAATTAGGTGTAACAATGGACTTCGCAATATTCTTATATCATAGTTATAAAGCAGAAAAAGAAAATTACACAGACAATGATGAAGCAATGGCACATGCAATATCAAAAACCTTAGTATCAGTAGTAGGAAGTTCGCTAACAACAATAGCAGGATTCTTAGCATTATGTAGTATGAACTTAACACTAGGAAAAGATATAGGAATAGTAATGGCAAAAGGAGTATTCTTAGGAGTAATTTCAGTTGTAACTGTATTACCAGCAATGCTTTTAATATTTGACAAAGCAATAGAAAAAACAAAACATAAAGAAATCTTACCAAGATTTGAAAAATTAAAAAACTTCAATATAAAACATTATAAAGCAATTATAGTAGCATTCCTAATAATATTACCAGTAGCAATTTATGGATATTCAAATATAAGTGTTTATTATGATTTAAATAAAACATTACCACAAACATTACCAAGTATAGAAGCAACAAATACACTAGAAGAAAAATTCAACATGGTATCAACAGAACTTGCGTTAATAGATAAATATGTACCAAGCTACAAAGTAAATGAAATGTTAGATAAAATAGAAGACTTAGATGGAGTTGAATTTGCATTAGGTTATTCAACACTTGCAGATAATGGAATTCCAGAAGAAGTAATACCAGAAAGTATAAGAAATGTACTTCAAAATGATAAATATCAACTAGTTGTAATTAGTTCAGACTATGAACTAGCAACAGATGAATTAAATGAACAAGTAGATAAAATAAATACAATAATAAAAGAATATGACAATGATGCATTACTAGCAGGAGAAGGACCACTAATGAAAGACTTAGTAGAAATAAGTGACCATGACTTCAATAGTGTAAATAGTGTATCAATAGCAGTAATATTTGTAATAATGATATTTGTATTAAAATCAATTTCATTACCAGTAATATTAATGGTAGTAATAGAATTTGCAATATTCTTAAATATGGGAATATCAACATATACAAATACAACATTACCATTTATAGCATCAATAGTAATAGGAACAATTCAATTAGGAGCAACAATAGATTATGCGATATTAATAACAACAAAATATATAAACTTAAGAAAAGAAGGAAAAGACAAAAAAGAAGCAATATCAGAAGCATTAGGAACATCAATAAGCTCAATTATAGTAAGTGGACTATGTTTCTTTGGAGCAACATTTGGAGTTGGAGTAGTTTCAAAAATAGGAATGATAGCTTCACTATGTACACTAATGTCTAGAGGTGCAATAATAAGTATGTTTACGGTAATAATGGCATTACCAGCATTCTTAATGTTATTTGATAAAGTAATATGCAAAACAACAGTTGGAATGAAAAATTTAAAATAAAGAAAGGTGGAATAAAAAATGAATAACAAAGTTATTTCAAAAATAGTATCTGGAACATTATTATGCTCAATGGTTGGATATACTTTACCAGTTTTTGCATATACAAAAGACGAAACAGTATATTCAAAATTAGATGCTTCAGGAAGTAATTACAAAACAATAGTAAGTACACATATTGAAAATACAGAAAATGAAGAATTAATAAAAGATTTATCTGACTTATTAAATGTAAAAAACACAAGTGGAGATGAAACTTTCACACAAGATGGAAGTACATTTACTTGGAATGCAAATAAAAACGATATATATTATCAAGGAGAAAGTCAGAAAGACTTACCAATAGAATGTAAAGTAAAATATGAATTAGATGGAAAAGAACTTTCAGCAAACGAAATAGCTGGAAAATCAGGAAAAGTAAAAATAACATTACAATACACAAACAAAGAAGAAAGAACAGTTACAGTAAATGGAAAAAAAGTAAAAATGTATGTTCCATTTGTAGTAGTAGCAGGAACAATAGTAAAAAATGAAAACAATCAAAACATTACAATATCAAACGGAAAAGTAATTGATGATGGAACAAAAACAACAGTTATTGGTATGGCAATGCCAGGATTACAAGAAAGCTTAGGAGTTTCAGCAGATGAAGTTGAAATACCAAGCAATATAGAAATAACAATGGATGCAACAGATTTTGAAACAAATGGTATATTCTCATATGTTACACCAAAAGTTTTAGAAGAAGAAGACATAAATGCATTTGATAAACTAGATGAAATATATGCACAAGTAAATACATTACAAAGCTCAATGAATCAAATTCAAGAAGGAGCAAACACATTAAAAGATGGAACAACAAATAATTCTGACATATTATCATCTTCATTAATGGCAACAGATGTTATAGTACATAATTCGGATTTATTACAAGTTGTAAATGATTTAAAAAATGCAGGAGCAGAAGCTATATCAATAAATGGAGAGAGAATAGTTCAAACTTCTTCTATTACATGTGAAGGAATTATAATTAAAATAAATAATAAAAAATTAGGGTCTCCATATGTAATTAAAGCAATTGGATCGGCAGCCACTTTAGAAACATCATTAAATATACCAGGTGGATATTTAGAAAGAATGAAAGATGATGGAGTTATAGTAGATGTAAAAAAATCAGAAGGTTTAACAGTAAAAAAATACGAAGGAATTATAACAACTAAATATTTAAAAAATGATAATTAGTTCATACATAATATAAGGTATATATGCTAGAAAGGAATGAAATAGTTTGAATAAAGAAAAGATTAATAAAATAGTGTTATCTATTATAATTGCTCTAATTTGTGTTGTACTTATAGCAACAATTCTGGTACAATTTAAAACTGTAGAAGAAACAGACATAACAGCAATAGAAACAATGAGGGAAGCGGAATTAAGAACATCATTATCAGAATGGAAAAGCAAATATAATGAGGCGAGTGAACAATTAGAAGAAACTAATAATAGAATTTCCGAATATGAGCAAAAAGCTAATGAC
>ERZ826016.2206-NODE-2206-length-15739-cov-3.273400_pt1 | contig 15739 bp, 9 predicted proteins | sample MGYA00519872_ERZ826016 | MGnify/ENA primary metagenome ERZ826016 (study PRJEB31778, sample SAMEA3449218) | human gut metagenome | biome: human gut; feature: human-associated habitat; material: faeces | place: United Kingdom | collected 2010/2012 ... | reverse complement strand
GAGCACAACACTTTTAATGTTGGGGTCCTGGGTTCGAGCCCCAGGCGGATCACTTAGAAATCAGAGAGTTACACGAAAGTAACTCTCTTTTTTTATGCCTGAATTGTGCTGGATTACATGGTTCAGTTAAACCGAGAGTTAAAGGATCAATGTAAAACCGAGAGTTAAAAAAAACAAAGGAAGTCTTATACCAAGAAATTACGAGAAGTATTTCCTATCTTTATACACACGGAGATCTTTCTAATAAGATCCCTAAAAGACAAGAGCTATGAACACATTACAGTCTAAGTTTCATTTCCCTTATTATAATTATTTCTCAGTTCAGTTGGAGTTGCACCAAATAACTTTTTACAATAACAAGTCAGATGTGCAGGAGAGCTAAACCCAAAGTCCATAGCTATTTCCCGGAAAGCAATATCCGGATCACAAATTTTCTCACGAACCAGTTCAGCCCTCCGCTCCTGCATCCATCGGTAAGGACTCTGACTAAAACTCTCTTGAAACTTACGATTAAAAGAGCGTTCCGAAACACAACACAAACTTGCAAATTCTTTCACCGTTTTCACATTCTTATAATTATCCAGTACAAAATCCTCGAACTTCCGTCCTACTCCAGTCGTTCTAGAAAAGAAAGCAGCAAGTTCTGATTTAGTATACCCCCCCTCAATGCAAGAATGATTTCCTGCTGCTTAAGGATATGCATATGCCTACATAGCAATCCTGTATCCAGATAAAAAAGTAACTGCCTCAAAATATGTAACAAAGGCTTTCGGATTGGTAAAATACAATTATTACCGTTCTCCATTTTTACATGTGAGATTGATTCAAAATACATTTTGTCACAAGCCGTTATCTGCTTATTCCAAAACAACAACAGACATTCTGCCGACACAATACCTTCAACCCTATTTTCTTCATGCTGCGGTATAAGCAGCATATTATGCTCTAAAAGATGTATATTATGCTCCCTGCCTATATTAACGGATAGTTCTCCTTTCAAAAGAAATAAAATACAAAAACAACAACTATTATCAATCTGTCCGGATTCTTGCGCAGCCAATCTGTATTGGGTAAAACCACTGTCAATTTTAATTCCATAATTAAAACAGGAATGATGTTCCGACAAATAAAGTAATTTCATGTTATAATTTAAGTAGTTTAATTTTAAAACAACTCGCTTCGCTTACTATGTTTGTTTTTTTTAAGACACATACTTTTAAACTACAAACAAAAACTGTAATTCTATAAACATATACTTAAAAAGGAATATATATCTGCATCCATTAACGACTCTCGCTCCCTACATGACACATATAGCCCTAATTTAGCCACAAGCAATATCATCTTTCAATATACTTACTTCATTTTACATATCTTCCTAAGTACAAGGAACTCCCCCACCACACAAACTATTGCGATAAATGGGGAAGTCTGATGATTATAAAGCAGAACTGCTTCTATTTATTATACATCTTCTATTTTTCTATCACTTCTTATTTAGAATTAATAGTACAAATACTTACCCGGTTCCAATCTGGTTCCTCAAACATATAGCCAATTCCCTGTCCTTCAGCAACAATTCGCTCCTTTGAAATCCCATACTTATTAACCAGCATCTTTTGAACTGCCTCGGCACGCTGTCGCGCAATACGCTCATTAAGTTCTTCACTACCCTCCGGAGAAGCGTAACCCTTGATTACAACTCCTGCCTCTTTGTGGTTTCTCAAGTAAATTGCAATCCGTTCAACATTAGGCAATTGAGAATTATCAATAGTTATTCTACCTTGACGAAAAGTAATCACAGACTCTAGTGTTTTTTTACTATTGTCAATCGTATCTTTCACAATTTTCGGTTCTCGATTCTTGTATTCTTCCAAAGCCGTTTCTAAATCTGTCACTTTTTGGTTAGCATCCTGCAATACATTATCATTGCGTTCAAGTTCTGAACGAAGTTGATTTATTTGAGCATTTAATGCATCAAATTCAGACTGGTCGTAAGGTCTTACTTTAGTAAAATGGTGTTCACCATTGCTACATCTGAAATGATATACGAAGCCTGCACTAATCTCCCACACGGCACGCCCCGAATGGAAATATACAGGTTTCGTACCCATAGAATTCATATCATATACAAGAGCCGGTTTGAGAGCTAGAGTCCACGCCTTACTTTCCCCTAAATTAAAATTAAAATTTAATCCCAACTTAGTAGACATACCATTTTGATCTTCCCCCATGTTTCTACCAACATAATAATGCATCCAGCCAATACCAGCCACAGCCTCAATCTCAAAACTTCTTGGAATACCGTTATAACCTCCAAAAAGATTATTTAAATTCACCAATCCTAACAAACTTACATTTGATTCATCAAATGCTGTTTTACTTTTTGTTGTATTAAAATAACCCATTGCCTCAAAACCTAATCCAAAGGTAGGGGTTAAATGCTTGCTTACATGAACTCCAACTGCCGAACGCATGTTTTTAAAAAACGAGTGATGAGTCAATGGGGTCACGCCACCTACATTAATACCTATTGACCAATTATCCGAAAATTTGTTTCCTTCCAAAGCTGTTTGTCCACTTACATGGCAAATGGCAATACCAGATAGCAATAAGCCTGCAAAAATCTTTTTCATCATAATTCTTATTTAAATTTATTATTAGCAGAATTGGGGCTGAAATATATATCATTCCCAACATTCTACCTTTAGCTATATAGTTGACTAACTACTACTTTCATTTACAATACAAAATAAAATCACCCATTGTGAGATATATGTTTATGTACGTCTTTCTCAGCTGCTGTAATGGGACCTACCCACGACCACGATTCTACGGTCCTCTACGTAAAGTCATATTTTTCTGTTGCTTTTCCATATTCAACAAACACTAATCCGGCAAAGTGAACTAATTGTAATCAGCTATCTCATACCAGATCAAACATTGTATAACACTTTGCAAAAGAAGGCAATTCCTATCTCAATCTGTTACAAATAAACGACATTATATTTTATGCATCAGACAACTATCATTTATATAGAGGCTTCATAATTTGGAGATTCATAGTTTAGGCTATAATTCAAGCGGGAGAAATAATTACATAACATAAAGAACCTATTTCAGCATATCTCCCCCTTCTTAGAAACACGTTTTCCAGAAGTGATATTCATTCATTGATTTTATTATTATCCAACAACACAACACGCACCCAGTCAACCCACATTTCTCCCGGCAAATCTTCATCATGGATTTCTCCCGGCCATGTCATCATACCATTCAATTCACCTCCCAATGAAAAATTTAGAATTATATTGAAGGGATATTCACAAAATGGATACTGTAGTTTCTCCTTATCCAAATGTTGGTTCTCATATTTCCAAGTCTCTTTGCCGTCGACATAAAATATTAATTCCTTTTCAGTCCGCTGCACTGCATATACATGATCTTTAGTTACATCAAAATTCTTATCAGGCTCCTTGTTCGTTACTCCTGCAGAACCATTTTCACCATTTATATAAAAAGTATGTACCGTTTGAAAGATCTGCTTAGGACTCCCTTGTACCCATTCCATAAGATCTATTTCTCCCCCTCTGGGCCATTCCGGTGCTCCTATAGGCATTTGCCAGATAGCAGGAAAACCTCCACGAACCAATTTGGTTAATCTGGCCTTAACTTCCAAACGTGTACCACAGGGAAAACCTATCTTGGAAAACCCCCCGCCATTTTTATAAGTCCCGTTGTCCTTACAGGCCCTCAACTTCAAATAGCCTTCCTCCACCTTTACATTTTCGTAACCATCCACACCCCTAAAATACTGTGACCAGGCGTTGTTGGCATACGTACAAAGTTTCCAGATTGCTGTATCGGGCACAACACATTTCGCATCAAAATCATCAACAAATAAAATGTTTTCAAGTGTATCCGATCCGATTTGCTCCTTTTCTTCTGCGCATACATAAGTAACAGTCCCACCTATAGCAAACAATAAATAGCACAAAATTGATCTCATATGATTATAAATTAAAAAGATTAAAAACCATTCTTTCTTCAAAAACAATATTACCTCATCGAAAGAAGAGTTGTCACCACAAGAGTGCTGACAACTCCCTTCGACAGGCACTGTCACCTCAAAAACAAACTTTTACACCATAAATATTATTCTAAATCATAGAGTACATTCAGGACCCTATAAATCTATTTTACAAAAGACTATTTCCACTGATATACCCGCACATAATCAACTTGCATGGTAAAAGGCAAATGTTTCTCATTTATAGGACCAGCCATTCCCTTTCCACCTGCAACATTCAATATCAAGAAGAAAGGAATATCAAAGGGCCATTGTACTGCGCCCAAACCTTTGTTATAATAGGTTGCGCAAACTTCTCCATTTACCATAAAATCAATTTTCTTATCGTTCCATTCTATTCCCCATATATTCCATTCACCCTGCTTGAATTTAGACCCTGAATGACCAAAAGGATATGTCTTTTGCTCCGTACCAGTAGTATGTACCGTTTGTACAGCAACATCTAAATCTTTTATATGCTCCATTATATCTATTTCACCACTTGCAGGCCATCCTCCGTATTCTGAACTGGCAGGCATCATCCATATAGCCGGCCACGAACCATTCCCCGATGAAAACTTAGCTTTAATCTCTACTTTACCATAAGTAAAATCAAACTTTCCACTATCAGTGCGTATACTTCCAGATTTATATCCGCGGGGATCTGTTTCATCCTTCATAAACTTGAGATTCAACAAACCATCTTCACACCAAACAACGGATGTATCATTCGGCTTATAATAATAGGCATGAGCAACATCTCCCCTGGGAGTATAATTCCACTTCTTGGAGTCAACGGCCCCATCGATATTAAATTCATCTGAAAAAATCAGAACCCACGATTTATCCACTCTTTCAACGGAATCTTCTTTCTCTGGTCGCAGCACATCAATGGAACTGTCAGAAAAGTCGTTTGAACATCCGAAAAATAAAACAGCTAATAAGGGTATTATACTTTTTTTCATAACTCAACTTCGTATTATTTTATATTATCTTTATACTACCATAAACAGATATAAAAGTATATCTAGCCGGAATACGAAACTCCTCCCTTCCAACCGGACATATTCTCGTCATATCTTCTTCTATTCATAACCAGGAGTCTGCTCCAATGCCGAATCATTATCAAGTATATTCTGATCCAACGGCCATAAAACTTTATATGCCTCAGTCTTCTGATCAAGAATAGCAACTTTATTATCAATATCACCTTCTATACAGAACACTAATGGAATACCGTCCTTTGCATTCTTCATGCGGCACAAATCCCACCAACGTTGTCCTTCCTGTACAAACTCCTTATCCTTTTCATGTAAAATAGCTAATTCATTAGTTAGAAAATCAGATGCCTTATATATATGTGAACCTGCCTCAGACTTATACGCCCTATTTCTGACTAAATTTATATATTTCTCAACATTTGCATTATCACTCTCCATATTAGCAATCTCGGCTAATGCTAGATATACCCAGGATAAACGGTAAAGAATAAGATCACCATCATAGACTCTATTTCCCTGAGCATTGAGAGAGCCCAAATTTTTACATACATGAGTACCATATACATACAATTCTCCACTTTCCTTTTTCCGATATGAAGGCATAAATGTGGCGTCACAACGAGCATCACCTTTTTCAAAACTATTATAAAGCGAAAGTTTATACTCATATTTCTGTTGACCATTATTCTGTATATCAAGCGCATCATCCCATGGCGTTCCATTTTCTCTAAAACTATCTTTATTAGTCGTCCCGGAAACAAGAGAATAGGTATATCCACGAGAAAGGGAGTTTTCTGCTTCACCCTCCATATAAGACACAGCCATTATCACCTCACTATTACCTTTGTTATCAGCACTGAATATACGTTTAAAATCTTGTTGCAATTGAAGTCCATAGTTAGCCTCTACATCTTTCAAGTACTTCTTGGCCTTTGACAAATCCGATTCGGTAGCTTTGTTATCACCAATAGTTACTTTGGAATTCCATAAATATACCTCTCCAGCCAAACATTCTGTGGCCGCCTTTGACCAATACACCTTGGTACCATGTCCATATGAATTAAAATCAGAATTCTCTCCAAAATATTGTAGGGAGGTTTCCAAATCCTTTTTAATCTGTGATATAACTTCACTTGGTTTAGCTCTCCCCAAATAAAGTTTATTCGGATCAAGCACTCCATCGATAACTTCCACGCCAAGACGAATTGGTACCCCACCATAGACTCTATAAAGATCAAAATAGTAAAAGGCACGAAGGCCATACGCCTGTCCAAGATAATAATTCTTTTTAGCTTCCGGAATGAAATTAGCATCAGTTACACGAGCTATAAAAAGATTGATATTGGTTATACAGCCATAAATATTTCCAAACTTGGTAACTCCGGGAGTCTCCTTAGACAGATTTTGTAAACGGATTTCCCCACTAGAGATAGCCAGACCATCTGCACTTGTGCCATCCTTATAATGTCCGCCCCTTAATTCGCCAAAAGTGATAATATGCTGTTCCGCCATATCTCGCAATTGTTTATGAAGACCGTCAATATATGCACTGACTTGGGATTCTGTTTTCCAATAGCTGGTACTTCCATAATTATCTATCGGGGCGAGATCCAGCATATCCCCACATGATGTAGCCACTATAGCAGCTATATTCAACACCATAATATGTATAAATTTTAAATTTCTCATCTCACTTCGAATTATTAAAATGTAACATTAACGCCAAATATAACGGTACGTGGCAAGGGATATCCTGACGAAATCTCCGGGCTTACCGTCCTGGCAGAAGTTAAATAGCCCAAATTCTGTCCCGTTATTGAGAATTGCAGTTTCTGCATATATAGTCTTTTAGACAATTCTTGAGGAAGAGTATATGACAAAGACAATTCTCTAATCCCTAAATAGTTACCCTTAGAGGCAAATAGAGTTGAGGTACGATAGTAATTGGCAGCTCCCACCTGATCAGCAAATACGTAACGGGGATATTTTGCGTTTGGATTACTTTCGCTCCATGTATTAAAAACATCCTTTGTCGTATTGTAAGCCCCCTGCATACATCCTAAAAACCAAGGAGTCTTATCATCATAAACCCAATAATCAAGCGCAAAGTCAAAACGGGCATACAAACTAAGTCCCTTCCAAGACATTGTGGTATTAAAACCACCATACCAACGAGGAGTAGTATTTCCTATTACAACCTGATCATACTGGTCAATCACCCCATCTCCATTTACATCCTTCCATTTCACATCTCCAGGTTTTAACTCTATGCCTTTTGCCCGCTCATTATCAGAAAGTTTATTCCAAGCTTCAGGGCCATATTGATATTTACCTTGAATATTCCCCGAGGTCACAACCAAATTTCCCGGAATATCATCAACACTTCTGTAAATACCCTCGGCCTGGTAACCGACAAGTATCCCATACTCCATTCCCTCCTGAAAACCTCCGACATACACCTTCTCATCTTCCAACTTACCTGTACCCGGATTTACAACCTTCCGACCGGTATACACTTGCTGTCCATTCTGTCTGTTTCGTACCTGCCCGTTATCAGGAAGGGCTATAATCTTATTCTTATTATAAGTTATATTAAAAGAAGCATCCCAAGTAAAATCATTGACATCCAACACCTTACCAGAGAGTTGTAATTCGATTCCGCTATTACGTAATTTTCCATTATTGTTCTTAACAGAAGAGAATCCCGTGGTCGAAGGCAGGGTGAAGTCTGCATACTTATCAGATGTCAGACGATTGTAGTAATCGATATCCAAATTCAAGCGTCCTCCCAAGAGTCCTACATTCAAGCCTATATCAAAACTGGCCGTCTTTTCCCAACGCAAAGAAGGATTAGGCAAAGTACCTATCAGAAAACCATTGTTGCCATGGTATTTATTAGAATTATATGAACCTTGAAGAGTATATGGACCGATTCCGCTGGCATTACCATTCAAACCGTAACTAGCCCTCAGCTTTCCATAATAGAGGAAAGGAAGTGATTCCTTAACAAAATCCTCTTTCGTAAAAACCCAGCCACCGGAAACTCCCGGAAAAAATCCCCACCGATTCTTACCCAGCAAAGAAGAATAACCGTCATAACGAAATACCCCGGAGAACAAATATTTACCCTCATAGTCGTAGTTCAAGCGTCCAAAATAAGAAAGAATACGGTAACGACTATGATTCGAATCTATCTGACGTTTACCCTCACCTGCATCGGTCAGACCTAAATCTTTAAAATCATCGGTAGCAGCACCAGAACCGGATGCAGAGAAACCGTTATTATACTGATCATAAAATTCACTACCAAACATAATATTCAAATTATGAACAGCAGAAAATACAGTCGTATAATCTAGAACAGCATTATAGGTCTGAGAGAACTGACGAGAATAGCTTGCACTAGTTGAACGAGTTCGATTCCATTGCCCCGGAACCGTCTCATAGTCCTTGCGCATACTTTCTTGTACAGTATGAAAATAATACCAACTGGCAGAAGCCCTCAAGACCAATCCCTTGAATAAATTAGCTTCTAATGACTGCATAAGGGTAAACTTTGTCCGTTCATTATCCTGATCGTAACTTTTTGCAACATAAGTCTGATTACCGTCCCCGGGACTAGGACCCAATGTCGGATTACCATCCTCGTCTTCAAAACGGACAGTAGGAGGAGTACTCATCACCCGACCAAAATAATCACTTTCCGTCCCCCAAGCGTTGTTTAACCATACATAATTAGCCCGGCTGAAAGTCGCATTGGAAGTCGTTTTCAACCAATCTGCAATTTTGTACGAACCGTTGAATGTGAAATTATAACGTTTATATTCGGTAGTGATAGGGGCTCCGGGGGAGTCATTATAACCCAAACTTGCATAATAAGTTCCTTTATCATTCCCCCCCGACATACTAACCGTATAATCCTGTGTCACTACCGGATTACGAAGATTATATTCCTCTGGTTTTGTCCCTTTATAAATGATTGTTTTAGAAGGGTCCAAAGGATCCAGCATTTCTCGCCAGCCCATATCCAAAAGATAGGCATTTTCATCCGTTTTCCCCATAATATTCCACACCATATTCGCACCGAGCTTATTACCCGTACCAAAAGGCGTAGAACCTGTAAGATTTGCCGTAGCTGCCCACGGGGTATTTTTATAGGCTGTACGAAGGACTGTAATATAGTCTTCCGCGCCCAAAAAGTCGTAGGGATTATTAACATAACCGAGACCTATATTTGCTCTGAAATTAATTTCCCGATGTCCTGCCCGGCCAGATTTTGTTGTAATTAAAATTACACCATTACTTGCGCGGGCACCGTATATGGCCGTAGCCCCAGCATCCTTCAGAACATCCATAGATGCAATATCCTGAGGATTGATATCATCAAAATTATCCGTCCACTATCACCAGGGGTCCTCCCGAACCATCAAATTCCGTTCCACCACGTAATATAACTTTAGGAGATGAAGTAGGATTTCCCGAAGTGAGAGAAACCTTTAAACCGGGAACAGAACCCGACAGTGCCTGAGAGGGATTTGTATATATACCCTTCTCTAATATCTGGGGACTGACAGTCGATATAGAATTCGTCAGTTTTGCCCGTGAAACTTTTCCGCCATAACCGGTCACAACAACTTCCTGCAAAAGCTCACTGTCTTCTTTTAAGATTATCTTAAAATTCATTTTTCCTTGCACACTCAAAGTCTGGGAAGAAAAACCTATGAATGAAACCTGTATACTGGCATTATCAGAAACCGAGAGTGTAAAATTACCATCAACGTCAGAAACAGTGCCATTTGTTGTTCCAACTTCCACAATACTGGCACCAATGACCGCCTCACCCGCAGTATCCGTTATTATGCCCGTAATACTTTTCTTCTGTGCCACAACTACAATCGAACACAGAAGAAAAACAAATAAAATAAAACTCTTTTTCATACTCTTTTATGTTTTTCATGTTTAAAACACCTATCAACAAGAGGCGTTCAAATACCATATATCCACTCCAAAAACATCACAAATTACGGAGGTATAAACAAAGGAATAAAGAAAATCATATTTAATAAATTAGGGGTTATTATTTACAAGCGCAAAGAAAGAACTCATAAAACTAAACATAGTCAGAAAGCATTTAAAAAAAGTCATATATCATCCAATACTGCATTTTTTTATCAAAAACAGAATAATTAATAAACATTTTATGTATATACGTTGTTAAATAGAAAAAAATCAGCTTTAAACAACACGAAAAGATAAAAATGTACAGGTTATTTGGTATATTCGCAATATTAACACTACTTTGCATATCATCTACATCAGGTCATGACATAAATTACCAGTTTACGTCTATTTCCGTAGCGGAAGGATTGTCTCAATCTACCGCCCAATCCATACTTTTAGATAAGAAAGGGAAATTATGGATAGGAACAAAAAATGGTCTGAATTTTTATACGGGACAAAATCTGAAAATATTCAAAAGCCACCCCAACGACAGATATTCTTTACCAAGCAATCACATTATACATTTAACCCAAGATTCCCTTAACGACATATGGATATCTACCAGACAAGGTATGGTTAGATATGATGAGACACACGGGAATTTTATTCCCTTCAATCATGATATCATCTATTCTTCCTTATGCATAAATGGAGGAGTACTTTTCGGAAGTGAGAATCGAATATACAAATATGATTACCAAAAACGCTCTTTTAAAGCAGTATGCATTAACCCCAAAGGTACTACGGACAGTGACATTACCAAATATAGGGTACAAAGAATTATAGCAGTTTCCCCAAAGGAGGTGCTAATCGTCACCAGAAGGGATGGAATATATATATTGAATTACCCCAATATGCAATTAAAGCGTTTTTTCTCTTGTCCAAACAATATTTTGCAAGGAGCATGTCTGGCTTCAAACGGATACATATATTTATCTTTTTGGGGACAAGGCCTGTTTTGTTATGAGAAAACAGGAAAACTTATAAAACAATATACGAGCAACAACTCCGGATTGACAAACAATTATGTATTGGATATAATAGAAAAGAAAGGATATCTATGGTTAGCAACTGATGGCGGAGGAATAAATCGCCTGGAACTACGCAATGAAAAATTCTCTAACCTCTATCATATTGCCGGAGATGAAAATTCACTCCCTGTCAATTCTATTACTGTATTATATAAGGATAGCAACGAATGTTTATGGGCGGGAAGTGTTAGAGGAGGAGTTTTCAATATCAAAGAAAGTTACATACGTACTTATAAAGACTGTCCTTTAGGATATAATAATGGATTGAGCGAAAAATCTGTGACGAGTTTTTACGAGGAAACTAATGGAAAGTTATGGATTGGTACGGACGGAGGCGGAATAAACTTGTATGATCCTCAAACGGGAAACTTCAAGCACTTCTCGTCTACCTATGGGGATAAAGTGATTTCCATAGCCCCAGTATCAGAAAAAGAACTAATGATATCTGTTTACACAAAGGGACTTTTCCTGTTTGAAAAAAACACAGGTATTTATCGACCGTTTGTGATAATAAACGACAGTATTAACTTCAGGCAGTGCTTTTACGGATATCTTCCACGCGCTCACCGAGTAACAGAAAACAAAATATATATACTTAGTAAGGAGCTATGGGTATATAATATAAATAATAAAAAATTCTCTCCAATCAAAAATGAGAACAATTATCAATTACAAGCCTCGGTCATAGCCTACTGTGACAAAAAGATATCCTTGGCAATGAATGGAAACAAAGTATTCCGAATCATTAACAAGAATGACAGCATTGATCTTCTTTTTCAATTGGACGAGAAAGAAGTTATCAGTGCGATTGATTACGACGGAATAAATAAGATATGGGTGGGAACAACAACAGGAATGGGATATTATGATATAAAAGAGAAAAGATATTTTAAAATCAGGTCACAGTTATTCAATGATATTACCGCCCTCCGTTATGAGCCTTCTTCAGAAAGGATATGGATCTGTGCACAAAACCAACTATTTTCTTACTGCATAAAAGAAAACAGATTTATTCAATGGAACAGAAGCGACGGATTTTATCCCAATGAAATAATATTTACTTATCAACAACGGGCTGAAAAAAACAGCCGATATCTTTACTTTGGTGGCATAGAAGGACTGGTCCGAATAAACACAGACATCCCAGAGCCTAATGAACCAGATCCGGAAATAGCACTTTACAGCATAGAACTTAACGGGCAACCGTATACATCCGGTATAGAAACCCAAAATATAAAAGTTCCATGGGAACATAATGCACTCGCCCTACGGGTATATATTAAAAATAAAGATATTTTCCAGCGAGTTCCATTCCGATATATCATAAAAGGAAATGTTGATAAGATAATCGAATCATATAATCCGATATTGGATCTTTCCAACCTATCTACCGGTAAATACCGCATCGAAGTAGCATGTATGACAAAAGACGGAAATTATACCACTCCTATCCTTCTCACAAATGTCCATATTACCCCACCATGGTATAAAACAGACTGGTTTATAATATTATGTTGTATTAGCCTTATAGGAGGGGGTATTGCAGGAATATTCATTTTTAATATAAAAAAGGAAGCAAGAATACAAAAGAGACTAAAAGAATACAGACAATATCTGAATGAAAAGAGGATAGATTTCCTCATTCACATAAATCACGAATTACGTACTCCCTTAACATTGATTTATGCCCCACTAAAACGTCTCATGGACAAAAGTGAGATGCAAGGATTACCTCAGCATCTGATACCACAATTACAACTACTATTCAACCAAGCACAACATATGAGGGAAATAGTAGATATGGTATTGGACTGGAGCAGTTTGGAGGCAGACTATAATAAATTGAAAATACAAAAAACTCAATTGAACGAATGGGTAACCGAGGTTATCAAAGACTATATGAATGAGGCAAAAGAAAAAGAGATATGCATACAATTACAAATAGATCCCAACATAGAGGAGGTATGGTTTGACAAACAAAAGTGTCAAACAGTACTATCAAACTTACTGATGAATGCACTAAAATTCAGTAAGGCAAACAGCAATATAACAGTAAGCACGCAACGTCTTGAAAACACAGTCAGAATATCTGTTATAGACGAAGGAAGCGGTATAGAAGATTCGGATATGGCAAATCTCTTCACTAAATTCCACAAAGGTAATCACAAAGAGAGAGGAAGTGGATTCGGATTATATTATGCCAAAACAATAATGGAAATGCACGGGGGGCTTATAAGGGCCTATAATAATACAAACAAAGGAGCTACATTCTATTTGGAGCTGCCATTGCTCAATACAAATAAAAAAGAAGAATCCGCCTATTTACAGCAAAAAGGCTCTCCTCTCCCTTCCAGCATCCAAGATACACATTTCGATTGTACCGGAAAGACTGTGCTTATTGTAGAGGACGAAAAGGAGTTAAGGGAATATCTCATAAGTTCTTTAACTGAGTTCTTTAAGAAAGTTTATGCGGCAGACAATGCAGTCTCTGCCTTAGAAATCTGTCAGAAGAAACAGCCTTCTATTATTATTAGTGACGTGATGATGCCGCAAATGGATGGTTTTGAATTATGCCGTCAGATAAAAAACAACATCCAGATAAGCCATATCCCTGTAATACTGTTAACAGCACGTTATGACCAGACAGGGATAACAACCGGATATAAATCCGGAGCTGATGCTTACATCCCCAAACCATTTGATCTAGACTCTCTAAAGATCGTCATCGGAAATATTTTAAAAAATAGAGAGAAAATACACAATCAATACATATCTATCAACCAGTCGACTTCTCTCCAGACTTTAACAAACAGTAAAGCAGATGAGGATTTCATGACAAAAATAAATATAATTATACATGAAAACCTATCTGACGAAGAATTCTCCGTCCAGCAATTGGCAGATCTCATGACAATTAGCCGTTCTTCTTTATACAACAAGATAAAAATTATAACAGGTTTGGGAGTCAATGACTATATAAACAGATTACGTATCGAAAAAGCGATCTCACTGCTTACCAATACAAATTTAAACATAAATGAAATAAGCAGTGAAGTGGGTTTTACTTATCCCCGATATTTTAGTTCAACATTCAAACAAATGAAAGGAATGACTCCCAAACAATTTAGAGAGGAGAATCGTATGAAATAAGTAGGAAGTTCCTGGGAAACATAACAAGTATGAACGGGTGGATACAAAGATATAATTTCCTTCTTAATAAAAAATAAATGTCGGAACCGTGCAATGGGAATCATACGCAATTGTCTATATTTGCGCTATTGAACAACAAATACAGGTATAATTATGGAACACAAAGCTGATAAGGACTATGTGGCTATCATTTCACTCCGGAAGTTACCTCAATACTCAAAAAGATCTATTGCTTATTTCCAAAGCAGAGGGACGGATAATAACTCTAAGAATGACCTGCTACCATGTCAATAGAAATAAAATATTTTAAAGATAGAAAAGAGTGGCGAAAAAGGATATAATTGCCAGATTGAAAGAAGATAAAACTGTATGGAACAATTATCAACTTTTTTCCGACACATATAAACGCATCCGAATTGCCTATATCGAAGCTGCGAGGTCGCGTCCCGAAGAGTTCGGGAAGCGGCTGAACCACTTCATTTGCAAGACGAAGGAAAATAAGACGATACGGGGATTCGGCGGAATTGAAAAATACTATTCGAAATAAAATTCCGGTGCATGGCCGGACGGGCTGCCCGCTCTTGCGGCTGCCTGTTGAGCCAGCCATCCGGCCGCTTCCGGTTTTCTGCTTCCGGTTCTTCGTTTCTGTTTTTTCCGCTCTATTCTTTCTTCTATTTCTCCGTTCCGATCAGGTAGAGTACGTGCCGCCGCAGGGGATGGCCTTCGGGCAGGGCGGGGTGGTCGAACTCGCACAAAAGCTCCATGCCGAGCTTCTGCATGACCCGCTGCGAACGCAGGTTCGTGACGGTCGTGAAGGCTACCAGTTCTTCGATGCCCAGCTTTGCGGCGAGCGCTACGCAGGCCTGCGCCGCTTCCGTCGCATAACCCGGATTCCAGCATTCGGCCCGAAGGCGCCAGCCTATTTCGATTTTATCCTTCATGCCCGTAAACGTTACGCGGTGCAGTCCCGTATATCCGAGCAGCTCGCCGTCCTCGCGCCGCTCGACGGCATACAGGCCGAATCCCTCGGTCGAGAACTCCTCGCGTATGCGTTCCATGAATTCCGCCGACTGCTCCGGCGTCAGCGGTGCCGGAAAGTACTCCATCACGCGCGGGTCGGCGTTCATGGCCGTAAATGTTCCGAGGTCTTCTTCCCGCCATGCGCGCAGCACGAGCCGGGGTGTAGGTGCTGGAAAAATCATCTCGCAAATTCTGTTTTGGATTGATGAATGTTGATGCCGTATTCCGAATGCCGTTCGGATCTCGGCTTTGCATCGCCGCCGGTCCTGCCGCCGTATGTTTTCCGGAACCGGATCGGCTGCTTCCGACTGCAGTTGTCTGCCGGGCGTTTACCGCTCCCCGGCCGCGGACATTTGTCCGCCTGTTTTTTTATTCGGTCGGGACTTCTGTCCTGCCGTATTTCGCTTTGTGGGAAACCCGTCCGCTCTTCAACAGCGGTCCGGATTCAGTAGCCGGCCCTGCTGTCT
>ERZ826016.2204-NODE-2204-length-15766-cov-6.944879_pt1 | contig 15766 bp, 10 predicted proteins | sample MGYA00519872_ERZ826016 | MGnify/ENA primary metagenome ERZ826016 (study PRJEB31778, sample SAMEA3449218) | human gut metagenome | biome: human gut; feature: human-associated habitat; material: faeces | place: United Kingdom | collected 2010/2012 ... | reverse complement strand
CTGTTACCTCCACATTCTTTTTTATTTTGAATGTCCGCAAAATCCGTCCTACATCGGAAGGACGCCACGGACAATCAAGGTTATGGATTGCTATGAGCCTGTCCTGCACATTCGTACCTGCTCCCATCTTCGGAGTAGAGCCGAACAGCACACGGACTTCACCGCTTCTGACCTTGCCGAACAACTCCTTTTTCTGTGCATCGGTGGTCGCTTCGTGGATAAATCGTATCTGCTCCGCAGGGATACCACGGGCTATCAGTTTCTCCCTCATATCGTCATAAACATTGAAAGTACCGTCATTTTTCGGGGTGGAAAGGTCGCAGAACACAAGCTGTGTCGCTTTGGTATCGGCGTGTTCCTCCCAGATACGATACACATTATCCACGCAGGTATTGACTTTACTTTCTGGGTCATCTGGAAGCATCGGGTCAATCATTCTCTGGTCAAGAGCCAATTTCCGCCCATCATTGGTTATTTTGAGCATATTGTCGATGTTCGGCTCGACAAGCCTTGCCCTGACTTTCTCAGCCCGCTTCGCAAGGGAAGCTACCATCTCGGTCTGTATCTCGCTCGGCTTGGTCTTAATATTGTGGTAATTGACCTTTGGCACGGGGAGCTTTAGCATATCGGCGGTCTGAATATCCGCCACCTCACGGAACATCTGCATCAGCTCTGGCAGGTTATAGAACTTGGCAAACCTCGTCTTGGCTCGGTAATTTGTGCCTTCGGGTGCTAATTCCAGAGCTGTAACCGTTTCTCCAAAGGTAGAAGCCCAACTGTCAAAATGCTGCAAACCGTTCTGTGCAAGAGTGTCATACTGCAAGTACCTCTGAACGGAGTACAGCTCAACCATTGAATTGCTAACAGGCGTACCCGTTGCGAAAACCGTGCCACGGTTGCCCGTGATTTCGTCCAGATAGCGGCATTTCATAAAGAGGTCGCTTGATTTCTGGGCTTCAGTCTGGGCGATACCGCCTACATTTCGCATCTTGGTGTAGAGGTACAAATTCTTATAAAAATGGCTCTCATCAATGAAAAGCCTGTCAACGCCGAGCTGTTCAAAGTCGATAACCGTATCCTTACGCTTGGTATCGTTAAGCTTTTCGAGCTTCGTCTTGATTGCCTTTCGGGTTTTCATTAGCTGTTTGACCGTGAACTGCTCGCCTTTGGATGCCTGCACATCGTCAATGCCACGCTCAATATCATCAAGCTGCTTTTCCAACTGCTCCCTCTGGCGTTCTATGCTCATCGGGATTTTTTCAAACTGCGAATGCCCGATAATGACTGCGTCATAGTCGCCTGTGGCAATCCTGCCGCAGAACTTCTTGCGGTTTCCCGTTTCAAAATCCTGCTTTGTTGTCACAAGTATATTTGCACTCGGATAGAGCCGCAGATACTCGGAAGCCCACTGACCGACAAGATGATTTGGCACAACAAACATGGATTTCTGGCATAAGCCGAGCCGTTTGCTTTCCTGTGCGGCGGCTACCATTTCAAAGGTTTTGCCTGCTCCCACCTTATGGGCAAGGAGTGTATTGCCGCCATAAAGGATATGGGCGATGGCATTGACTTGATGGGGTCTTAGTGTGATTTCTGGGCTGATACCTCCGAAAGTGATATGGCTTCCGTCATACTCACGGGGTCGCACAGAGTTAAAAGTGTCGTTGTAATAACGGACAAGGCGGTTTCGCCGTTCTGGGTCTTTCCATATCCAATCCTGAAACGCCTGCTTGATGGCTTCCTGCTTCGCCTGTGCCGCCGTAGTTTCCTTTGCATTGAACACCGCTTTTTTATTGCCGTGTTCGTCATACACATAATCAAAGATACGGGTATCACGCAGGTTTAAGGTGTCCTCAATAATGCGATAGGCAGAAGCTCTTTTCGTACCATAGGTGCTGTCCGCCTTTACATTCCCCATATCGGAGCTTTTATTTTCTATGAACCAGTCTCCGTTTATCGGGGTGTATCGTACCTTTAATCTGCCTGCGGCATAGCTTGACGGAGTTAAAAGCTCCATCACAAACCGCTGTATATCTTCCTGCGGTATCCAAGTCGCACCCAGACGGACAGAGATTTCCGCCGCCGAGAGGTCTTTGGGAATGACCTTTTTCAAGGCATCCACATTGACTGCAAGCTCTGGGTCATTCTTCGCAGCAAGCTCCGCAACCGTCAGCTTGTTTCGGACATTTCCCGACAGATACTCGTCTGCGGCTACATAGGAAACAGGCTCACAGTTCGGTACTTTGAAGATAACACCTTGTAAATCCTGCACAAGCTCAGCCTGCGTTTTGCCTGTGAGCTGCTCCATATAAGGCAAATCAACACGGGCTTTCTCTCCGATAGAGAGGGCAAGGGCTTCGCTTGCAGTTTCAACCGAAGTTACTTCTCGGTGGGGTTTGATAGTCCGCTTCGTGAACATATCCGCCTTCCGTTTGAAGTTGCCCTCATCATCAAGCACCTCCAGAGAACATAAAAGGAAGTAGCTCTCATCTGAAGCAAACGCAAGATAGTTTCCTCGGCTGTTGATTAGACCGTATTTTGCGGTATAAACATCATACAGACGGTTGAGGTTTTCCTGCTCGGTGCGTATCATTTCCTCTGGGTAATCCTCGGTCTGATACTCAATGAGCTTACGCACACAGTCACGGATTTGGATAAGTCCCTTAATACGGTTTTCTGCGGTCATCGACACAGAAGCAAGTTGCATACGGTCATTCTCTCGGAAGTAAACCCTGCCGTCCACCAGCGTAAAAGAGAAGTTACGCACATTCGGGTCAGCAGGAACGGAAAGCTCCTGCTCATCGGAGATTTCATCAACCTCATTATCAAGCTCTGGGATTTCTCCGTTTATCTTCTGAACTGCATTGGACAGAAGCTCGGAAAGTGGTATATCCTTACGGGCTTTACAGACAGGCTCAAAAGCACCAAAGCGTGTGCTTTCCATCTTTATTTCGCCCAACACCATTTCGGGGTGTTCGACAAAATATCTGTTCATCGTAACACCGTTTTCGTCCGTATCAAGGTGTACCCAGTCTGGCTCTATATCCATCACTCGGTCACGCTTTTGTAGGATAAGAATATCGCTCGTGACCTCCGTGCCTGCGTTTGCCTTAAAGGTGTTGTCTGGCAGACGGATAGCACCTAAAAGTTCGGCTCTCTGGGCAATATACTTACGTACCTCTGGACTTGCTTTATCCATCGTACCCTTTGAGGTAATGAACATCACAACGCCGCCGGCACGGACTTTATCCAGAGCCTTTGCGAAAAAGTAGTCGTGTATGAGGAACTTCTGAGCGTTGTATCGGCTGTCATTGACCCTTATCTCCCCAAAAGGCACATTGCCGAGGACTACATCAAAATGGTCGTCTGGGAGATTCGTTTTTTCAAAGCCCTCAATAGCAATGTTCGCTTTTTGGTAGAGCTGCTTTGCAATCCTGCCTGTGAGAGAGTCGATTTCCACGCCGTGGAGCTTGCTGTTTTGCATACTTTCGGGAAGCAGACCAAAGAAATTGCCTGTACCGCAGGACGGCTCCAAGATATTGCCCTGTGAAAAGCCCAGGCGGTCAAGTGCGTCATACATCGCCTTGATAACAACAGGCGGCGTATAAAAAGCGGTCAGCGTTGACTCCATAGCGGCACGGTATTCCTCTGGGGAAAGGCTAGCATATAGCTCCTTAAACTCCTCCGCCCACGCCGCATTGTGTTCATCAAATGCCATAGAAAGACCGCCCCAACCGACATACCGAGATAGGACTTCCTGTTCTTCGGGTGTAGCAAGGCGGTTTTCGATTTCAAGCTCGTGCAGCAGGTTGATTGCCGCCATATTGTTACGGAACTTTTCTTTTGCTCCGCCGACACCGATGGCATCATCGGTAATACGGAAATTATGACGGTCTGTGGCAGGAGCTTCCGTTTTTTCTTCGGGTGGTAATTCGGTTTTTTCCTGTTCCAATAGCTTTTGGATATAGCCGATTTTCTCCACTCGGTTTATCGGAAAGCCCACATTGTTCTGGAATGTGATGTCACGCAGGGACACATCGCCGCTGATTTTCCCGATGCTCTCAATAAGATATTTACGGTTATCTATGATGATTCCCCTGCCTATAAGGTCGTCTGTGGATTGCTCCGTTTCAATGGCAGGAGCTTCTGAGCCATTTAGTTTATCGGCATACGCCTGTGGTTTTTCTTCGGCTTCCTCGGCTGTCCTGTACCAATCACTTTCGGTAGCCATAATCTCATCAAGGAGCTTTTCCTCCTCTTGGGTCAGCTCGGTGTGCTGTTCCAAGAATGGGATAAACTCACCTCTGCCACGGAGCAGGCTTTCTCGGTCATCTCCATATAGCTGTTCACCCTTTGGCGATAAGGCATAATCGTAAAAATTTTTAATGTAGGCAATTAAATCGCCCTCACCATCGCCAATATCAAACCGCCCTTCATATTTAAATTTCTCGCCGCCGATAACAGTCTTGATAACAAAATCTGTCTTGTGATACCACCCGATATTTTTATCGCCCTCACGCTCACGGTGCTGTTTCTCGTCCAAAATACCAAGTAGTTTATTACCCAGAGCAAAGCTCAAATTCGTATAGCGGTCATTACGCTGTCTGTCATAAAAGGCAGGGTGTTCGGAAAAACCGATAGAAAACTGTATTCCGTCCTGCTTTTTCTCGGACGGTGTTTCTGTCCTCTGTTTCTCGGTTACGACCACTTTCAGATGGTCATTTGCAGGATTTTCCGTTAGCTTTTCTTCAAAGTCGGCTCGGCTGTATTCCTGCCCCAAGATAGGGAACTCGGCATTTTGCAGGTAGACCTTTTCCTCGGTAAGTGTTGCAATCTCATATTTATCCGCACCGATATACACCACATCGCCCTCATTGTAGAGGTAGCAAAGTGGGTGCAGCTCCCTTAATTCCTCGGTAAACTTCCACCCATTACTGCGGCTGAAAACTGAGGTCGTTTTCCATTGTACCTGTGCAAGAAAGTCTATGAGCTGTTGAACGGTTGAGGGGTCGGACAGGTGCTGTTCCATTTGCTCGGCGGTAACATCTGCAAGGTCGCTTCGTTCCACAACAGATAGCAGGTCTTTTTCGTACCTGTCCAAGTCACGGATAAAGTCAGATAGCCGCAACGCAAGGGTATCACGTTTGTCAGCAGGCGGCAGGTCACGGTGGGCGTCGATAAAACGCTGCCTTGCTATTTTCCTCTGGGTGTCAATCTCATATTGGGGAGCTGACACGCTCTCCAGATAATCGGCATAATGGTCTTTTTCTTTCGGATTGAGATAGCGGTTATCCTTAATCAGCTCACGCAGACGCTTTTCAACCTGTGACCATTTCAACACAAGGTCGTGATTGGTATAAGTGCCGTTTCGGTTAATGGCAAGACCCTTGCTGTCATGCCAAGAATGACCTCTGAAACCATCGGGGAAGATGTGCGTACCGCCGCCCGTTCCATACTCATTTTTAAGGAACTCAATATTTTTCTGTCTGTCCTCGCCCTTTTGGAATTGTCGGTAGATGCGGTATTTCCCGTCCGCAACGCCACTGCCTTTCTGAAGTACGGAGTCAATATCTTCTTTGGAAATAGCAAAAGCAGAGGCTTTTTCGTCCTCTGCTTTTGCTATCATTTCGATTTGTTCATCTACGGTTGGAAGATTGACCCTGACCTCATCATCCTTGGCAACGCTTACTTGTAAATCAGTTCGGTCAGTATCACTTCCTCCGCTTGGCTGCGGATGTTGTTCATCAGTCCGACCCACTGCATCGGAGCTTTCTCTTTCAGTTCCTCTGTCACGCCCTGCTCGGCTGAGAGCTGCTTCGTCAGAAGCTCCAACCTCTGGAGTGCTGTCTGCTCTACCTCGTGCAGATGCCCGTTCAGCCTGCCCGATGTCAGCAGATTGAGATAGGTCACTCGTTTGTGCTTCTCCAGATAATCCCTGTGCATCAAAGCGTACCTGCCAAGCGGAAGCTCTGGCTCTTTCGGTAATGTTAGGTCGGGAATAAGATAATCCCCCTGTCTGCTGTAAGTGATTTCGCTCATTGTATTCGCTCCTTTCGGGTTGTTGTCTGCCTTTATCATACTGAGCCTGCGTTCTTTGTGCAAAGGTGCGATTCTGGTCTTTTTCCGCCATTTGCACATTTCGGATAGACTGTGAGATTTCCCGTAACGCCATTTCCGCAATATCGCTCGTGGCAATACCAATGGCGTTTATCGTTGCAGGGGTATTGAAATTTAAAATATCCGCAAAATCATCACGGTCAAAAAACTCATTCGTATCCAGACCGCAGCGGCTGATCAGCATAAAAGCAACGCTGTTTGCTGCCAGCCGCCTGTAAATGACTTCTATATTAAAGTCATCCAGTTCTTCCAAAAAGCTGTCTTTCGTGCAGTCCTTTAACTGAGAAAAATAGTCTTGCAGATTGTCCTCCACGGCGTTCTTTGCCGTTTCCATTAAGGCAGAAGCAAGGTCAGTGCTTTCCACATCTCCAAACCTGTCCGAGAGCCTTTCCATAACAGCCTGCTCGTATCGCTCATCCATCTGCCATATCGGAACAGGGCGGCTGCCATAATAGCCCTCGTGGGTGTCGGACACATCAAAATAGTATTTCAGCGTATTCCTGCGACCTTTCGGGTCAAATACGGCAATACCCTTGCTGTCCTTATTGACCCAACGCTTGAACTGCCTGTTCCAAGTTTCGAGCTTCGCAACGGCGACAGCATCGGGGCGTTGGGCGTATATTAAAAGCTGTTCGTCAAAACGGCATTTATAGTTGCGGCAGGCAGAGGACAGAAAGCCCTGCCACGCCTGCGGATTTTTTGCAACCGCAACGCCTGTACGCCGATACAGCTCTGTAATTAGCTGATACTTTGCAGCCATTCAACCTGCACCTCCTTATCGTTTTTGTTTCAAATATTCCTGTTTGCTCACTCCGCACAACCGCCAAGAAAAGAAATGACCTTGTTCGATTTAATGCTCTTTTGCAGATCATTGATGAGGGTAATATCCCCAACCGTGATGCCCTGCATAGAAAGAACATCGTCCATAGTCATAGCGGCAATCGCTTTTTCATCGGTGAATCCTGCTTCCAAGACCTTATTCAAGACCTTGATGGCTTTCTGATTAACAGCCATATTCTAAATCCTCCTTATCGTTCTAAATCCTTGTGCTTCGGTGTTTTCTGCGGCGTTTGTTCCGCAGGTTTCGGCTCATAGGTCGCCCCGTTTTTCTGCATACGCTCGGCAAACTCGCAGATGTGGTACAGATTGCTGCCGACTTCGGTATGGTATTCATCAATGAAGCGGCAGGGATACTCCCGTTTCTCTCCCCAAGAGGTCGTAACAATGACCTTTCCGCCGTCTGGGATACGGAACATTTCTTTGTATTGAGGGTCAATAAAACGGATACCTTGTTCCGCTTTCTGGATATGCTTATCAAGCCATTCCTTCACATAACAATAGCAATAAAAATTATAGTCGCCTTTGGTGGGATTGCATCGAAGCAGAAAAGCGTGTTTCTCCGTATCTACACGGAAACCGTACTCAGTACAATAGTTGCCCTTTATCGCACTTTCGGGAAAATGCCTTGCAAACGCACTCATATCATAGCGATTATGCAAAAGCCCTTTATCCTCCCGTAAAGCATTGATGACCGTATCAAGGTCTGCCTTAAATTCGTCAGATTTCCATTAGGGTCTGGTATCAAACCAAGTGGTGTAAAAGCCATACCCGTTGTGGCAAAGTCTCCACGCAGATGCCCGATAGTGCCTGTCTGCCCCTCAAGCTGCATACTTTGGGCATAGGTGTATTTCTGTTCTGTCGGGGTTAAAGGTCTTGTCTTTATTTCATTACTCATTCGGCTGCTCCTTTCTTTCCTTTTTCTCCTTTTGCTCGTCTAAAATCTTGCGGATACAGACATCGCAGAAAATAACTGACCTGTCCTTATATCGGGGATAAGGACAGGTCGTGCAGTCATATTTTATTTTATCGCTCACGGTCATCACCGTTTTTCTGCTTCTGGGCAGGCTGATTATAGGGCATACGGCACTCTGACTGGTATCGTTCATTCAGCTTTTGCCGTGCAGCATCAAGCTCATTCGTGTAATAACCCCAGAAATAATTTGAGCCGCCCTTGCAGTACCAACACACATAAGGATTGGGTGCGTTGGGATTGTGACCGATGACAAGCTCTGTACTCCCGATAGTACAGCTCTCGATGATTTCATAGTTCTGATTGGAGCGTTTTTCTTCGTCCATAAGCACCTCTCTATTCTTTGGCATAACGCCGATAGGCTTTTTCGCCCGTGGCTCTCATTTTTTGCACAGGGTGACTCCCTGCAAGCTCTGGATGCTGTGCCTGCAGCTTGCGGCGTGTCCTGCTGACGCTCTCAAAGCTCGGCAGACCGAGATATTTGTGCTGCGTCATTATCTCTGCAAGCGGCATTGCCCCTGCATCCTTCAGACAGGCATTACAAAGTACAAGATACAGCACCATATCGTCATTTCTGGCATCTTCATTCTTTTCCAGAACAGCCCTGACTTTCTTTTCAATGGTTTTAAGGTTTTTCATTGTTACCTCCATAAAGGAAAGGGCGGCATCTTTCAGCCGCCCAAACCACTTACTTATTCTTTCTGTTACGGATATTCAGCCATACCGCCGCACCCACAATGAACACGACAAGCACGATTGCGATAATGGTTTTAGCGTCCATCAATTAGTCCTCCTTTTTCTTCTTTCTGTTCTTATAGCCAACAAATCCGAGAACGCCCGCACCAACAACAGACAGAGCTGCAAGGCTTACCCATAAGCCCAGATTGAAGTCATCGCCTGTTTTCGGGGTATCCCTGAACTCATTGTGCATCTGCACGATAGCCGTAGCGTCCACCTTGACCGTTGCCTGTTTATCGGCAGGCAGGATATATCCTGCGGAAGCCTTGTCACTTACTTCGGATACGGTATAGTCGCCAATCCGCAAGCCCTCAATCACGATTTCTCCGTTCTTATCTGTCTTAAAGGTCTGGTCATAGTCCACGCCTGTCACTCGGAAAGAGAAGCCCTCCACCTTACCGTCAGAGGAAGTCTTTACGATTTTAAGAGAGCCTTTCTGTGCTGCATTGATAAATCCTACACCCGCCTTATTTTCCACGGTGTAGGTCTTGCCGTTCTCCTCAACGGATACGGAATACACATTTTTATCAAGCACAAAGCCTGTCGGAGCTTTGGTTTCCTTTACCAGATATTTGCCGTAGCGGAGTTCACTCATCTGGTAAACGCCGCCGTCAAGTTCTTTCATTTCGCCAAGCAGCGTATCGTCTTTATCCAGTTTCCCATCGCCATTAGTATCGGAGTAAACCTCAAATACCGCACCAGACAGCTTGTTGTCGGGATAATCCTCATCAACCTTTGTCAAAGCGATATTGCCCTTAATGAAGTAGTTGACAAGTTCGATTTCCACAACTTCGTCCACCTTGCCGATAGTCACGGCGATTTCTTCCTCGGAGAGTACATATCCCTTCGGGCTTTCGATTTCACGGATTATCCAAGTTCCATACGGCACTTTGGCAAAAGAAAAACTACCATCATCCTTTGATGTGGTAGCGGCAATCGCATTTTCCTTTGTAAACTCGGTAGTTCCTGTCTTAAAGATACCGATAACTGCACTGCCCAGAGCTTTTCCGTCCTCATCAGATTTCTTACCGCTTACAGAGCCGTAAATAATGTCATTTGTGATAGCTTCGCCCTCGTTGGCTGTAATGCGGACAGTTTCGGTATCCTGTCCTGCGTATTCAAAAGTAACAGGGTATTTTGCATCGCTGACAATATATGCGGAGTTGGTCGAGATTTCCTGCACATAATAGCTGCCCATCGGCAGGTCGCTGATAGCTTTCCCGTGACCGCTTTCATCAAGGGAAATGACCTCAATCAGACCGTCCGCAGGAATGGTCTTTCCATCTGCGGCTGTGAGTTCCTCCGCCGCATACAAGCCAAAGGTCACATCAAAGATTTCTCCATTCTTGCCAATGCCGTAGGCTTCATCAATGGCAAGGCTCTTGATGAGGTCGATTTCAACACGCTGTCTTTCATTATAGAAAGAAGTAGCCGTTTCCGTTACATCAACATTCTGTCCTGCATACACAAGCTCAACAGAACGGACTTCCTCATTCAGCACCATTCCATACGGAGCTGTGATTTCCTTAACCTCATATTTTCCGAGATACAGTTCTTTGGATTTTACTGTACCGTCTTTTCCTGTCGTAACGGTATCTACAACCTCGCCCTTGTTTGCTCTGACCGTCCCGTCCAGAGTGACAATATCCTCGGCTGCGGTAATTTCATAGACTGCACCCTCAAGACCGCTGACAGAGAAAATCGGCTGATACAATCCCTTATCGCCTGCAACGGAGCTGAATACCTCGCCAGACTTTTCTACGGTAATTGTGCCTTTCTGTGCCATATTGGAACGTACTACCTCAATAACGGTAATGCCGCTTTCTTCCTCGGAATTTTCCTGCACCACATCAAAATAAACAGGCTCGGAATTTAAGACATACCCATACGGGGCTTGTACTTCCACAAGGGAATAGCCTTTGCCGTATTCCAATGTCTGCGGTGTGATAAGGTCGCCGTCTGCCGTAGTATAGAAGGTGTCAATGGTCGTCACTTCGGGATAAGTGAAAGTCATAGTCACAAGATTTCCATTCGGGTCGTAAATCTGGAAGCCTGCACCTGCATACGGGATTGTATTGCCTGTTTCTGCATCTTTCTTTACGATTTTGATATAGCTCTCAAAGTTAGCGTTGTTGATAAGGTAGCGGTAGGTCTGACCGTCCTTGCTGATAAACACATCAAAGTCTTTCATCAGTTCACGCCCCTCCCAACCAGAGGTCTGGCGGACGGTATAAATGCCATACGGCATATCCTTTGTCTGGGCAAAACCGTTCTCGTCACATGTCAGCACATCACGCTCGGTTTCCTTTGCATTTTCATAGCTGCCTGCGGATTTGAGGAACACTTCAAATACCGCACCTTCTTCGGGTGTTTCAATCTGGGTTTCCCCGTTATCCGTATGCTTGATGAGTGCGATATTGCCTTTGATGACCTGTTCATTCACATCGTTTGCGGTACTGTTCAGCTCTACCGTGTATAGCTCTGGTTCTGCACCTACCTTGTGGATTGCGGTATCCAGAAGATACCCCTCGGACGGGCTGATTTCACGGACAGTCCAATCATTATCACAGATATAATACTTGGTCGTAAACTGACCGTTTTCATCAGTCGTGTAGGTGTCAATCAGTTCCTCACCTTTATAGATGCCGTAAACCGCACCTGCAAGGGAAGCATTGCCCTGCGGAGAACCTGTTTCTGCATCGGTCTTTGTCACAGTCACTTGGAATTTTTTCAACACATTGTCGAAGCTGCGTTTTGTGACCTTGTTCCATTCAATCGGAGCTGTCTGGGAAGCAGGAACGACATAGCGGACTGCGGTATCCACTTCCTCAACCACATACGGGGTATCGCCACTGATAAGGACATTTTCAAACTTAGCCAGTCCATTTTTATCAGTCACGGCATACTCGTCAACAGGCAAGCCGCTTAAAGATGTGCCATAAAGGTGGAATTTCATTCCCTCCACCAGATTGTCCTCGGAAGTCTTGACGATTTCCAGACTGCCACGCTTCAAAGTATTGCTGAAGGTCACAGTAGAGGTTTTTCCTCCGATAAGTGTGACGGTCTGGGTTTTCTGCGGCTCATAACGGTCAATAGACTGTTCTGTGACCGTATAAGTGCCAGGGAATAATCCCTCCACGGAGACAGAGCCGTCCTTTCCTGTCTTAACTGTTTTATTGAAGTTATCACCTTTGATTGTAAAAGAGATGCCCTCCACAACTCCGTCCTCAGAAGTCTTTTTGAGGGCAATCGTGCCTGTCGGCGTTTCGATATTGATATATGCAGACACGGTATCAGCATTCTCCACACCTGTTACCAAATCCTGCAAGTTCGGGTCGCCATAGGCAATGAGCTTTGCACTGCTGCTGACAGTCGGCACATTGTTCCTCTTTGCCGTAATGCGGACAGAACCGCTGATAGCTACAGTGGAGCTGATTGTCAGCTTATTTCCAGACTTCGATACACTCACATTACTGTCAGAGCTTAAAAAGCTGTAATCAGAAAGCACGCCGTTGCTGTCATTCAATGTGATGCTGTACTTTCCGTCCTTGTAGGCAAGCTCCTTTGTGATGTCATTCTTACCGCCCGACATAAAGCTCGGAATGGTGTTATGCTCACGCAGCATCGCAACAATCTGGTCATACACTGCCCTTGCTCCGCTGTTGGCATAATTTGAACCGAAGTGCAGGCTGTAAACGGTGGTGCTTGTCTGGTTATATGAGCCTGTGGCTTCACGGCAGCCTGTGACAAACTCCCATACGAGGGTCTGCGTGGCAAGCCATTTTTCATCATCACTTCCTGACAGATTATTTCGGTTGCCCTGATACCCATAGAGCAGGGCAAGCCCAACCGCCTTTTTCTGGTTGGCTGAAAGGGCGTTCCAAGTATCAGAGGAAGCCTTTTTTAAGGTGTTTCCTGTTTTCAGCGGTACTCCCGGCTGAATACAAAACGCATTCTCGCCATCCACAAACATACGGTACTTGTAATTTCCTGTTCCGCCTGCGGTATAGCCGCCGATATTCGCACTGGAATTGTACCTCATCGTATTACCGTTGCTGTCATAGGTGTGGGAAAAGGAAATCGTCCCGATGTCACCCGCAGCAAACGCCGTCGCAGGCATTATGGATAATGCCGTGACCGCAGCCATTACAAAAGCCGCAGCCTTTTTGAACAATTTAGGGATTTTCATAGTTACCTCCTGTAATTTGGATTGAATATTTTGCCTTACTGACCGAAAAAAGCTGCCCGTTATGGACAGCTTAAAGTATTTCTTTTTTCGGATAGTTACTGGCAGTAGTTAGGGGGTGAGGTGTGGAGAGGGGGAAGCCAAAATAATGGCTATCCACTCAAAAAGGCAGACCTCGCCCTCGGTGTGTGGCTATCTCTCGTGAGCCTTGTTCCGCTGCAAGTGTCGGTTATAAAACTCCAACGCCTTGACAACAAAATCCGTTTCCTGCCCTCTGGGAACAGTCTTGGGAATGAGCTTGGTTATCCTCTCGTCACGGAAAGCAGGTTTTCCCTTCTGGTTGGGCTTTTCTTCCTCCATAATGGACTGGATAACCTCGGAAGTGAGCTTGCCGTCTTGGTTATACTTCTTCATTTTGATAGCCTGTGCCAATGACGGGGTAGCATCGTTGTACTCCATTGCTTCAAGCAGGGTGTATTGCTGTTCCTCGGTCAGATAGGAAATTTCAACCGCAGGACGGAAAGCAATCTGCCGTTCATCTACCATTTGCAGGATTTCGGGTACAAGCTCCGTTAGACGGATATAGCGGAAGATTTGATTTTTGCTTTCACCGACTTTTTCGGCAAGTTCATCACTTGAAGTAGCGAACTCAGAATTATTACCCACTGGGGAATAATTTTCTTTTGCGGGTCTGCCTGCCTGTCGTTTCATAGCTTCCAACCGCATTTTATACGCAAAGGCTTTTTCACTTGGTAGAATAACGGAGCGTTGGAGATTACTTTCCACCATCACAATAATGGCTTCGTCACGGGTAAGCTCTTTAACCTCGCATTTCAGCGTTTCAAGCCCTGCAAGTTCACAAGCCTTTTTTCGCCTGTGACCGCTGATAAGCTCATACCGTCCGTCCTCTTTTAAGCGAACTGTCGCAGGGGTCATTACACCGTTTCGCTTGATACTCTCGACAAGCTGTTCCATATCCTCGTCCATTAAAACCTTGAACGGGTGGTCTGGAAACTCGTCAATCTCCGATATGGGAATATCCCGTATCTTGCTTAGCTTTGCTTCCTCACGGCTTTCGTCCGTCTGAAAAAGGTCATCGTATGCGGTCAGCTCGATTTTGGTTTCTCTGCTTCTCGCCAATCTCTGCCACCTCCTTTCCTAACTGCTCATAGGCTGCGGCAACCTTGCCGCTTTTGTCGTAAGCAAAAATACTTTTGCCTTCTGCGGTAGCTTCCACCGCACGGATAGAATGAGGTATCTCGGTATCAAATACCTTGATTTTCTTACCGTATGCACTTTTGACCGTTGCCGTAATTTCCTTAGAAATGTTGGTACGGGGCATTACCATAGTCATTAAGATACCGTCTATCCGCAGCTTTGGGTTGATTTGCCGCTTGACCATTGATACGGAGCGAAGCAAAAGCTCCAGACCTTTAGCCGAGAGATAGTGGGGCTGTGTCGGGATAATCACGCTGTCAGCCGCCGCCAGAGCATTGATGGTTATCATGCCTAAGCTCGGCATACAATCAATAAGCACATAATCGTAATTCTTTTTAACCTCATTGACATAGGTTTTCAGCACACGCTCACGGCTCATTGCATTGATTAGCCTTACCTCAAAGCCCGACAGCTCAATGTTTGACGGAAGCAGGTCAACGCCCTCTCTGTGATGGATAATACCCTGTGAAGCATCAAGCGTTTTATCGTCTATGATGTTCTGCATCACAGTAGAGAGCGTTATGGGAATATCGTCTGGTCTGTTATAACCCAGAGCCATCGTGAGATTTGCCTGTGCATCGGCATCAATCAGCAGGACTTTTTTACCCTGCTGCACCAGACTTACACCCAGATTGACCGCTGTGGTTGTTTTTCCGACACCACCTTTCTGGTTAGTCAGAGCAATTACTTTGCAATTTGACATAGATGCGTCCTCCTTTCACATAGATTTAGCCACTTTGTCAAGGTGGCTATGTAAACAGTACCAGAGAACGCAAAAAAGCCGCCTACTCTTAAAATCAATAAGAATAAGCGGCTTTGTAATCTGCCTTAGACATATTCAATTTTCATTCTCTTGGTCGGTGCATTTATGACCTTAAAAATAAGCTCGTCAACGCAATCCGTATATCTGCCCTGTTGTATAAGTTGACTTTTCAGCTCCACAAGGCTATGTAATAATAGGCTTCTTTCTTGGCTATCCACATATAGATGATTGGTCTTTTCTCGCATAAACACCACCGTCCTTTCTTGGCTTCATTATAGAGTAAACCGGAATTTAACACAAATCTATAAACAGAGTACCTTTTGGAATAAACTCAATTTTCATTATAAATTTCTTCCATCCAAATATTTAATTGCTGTCGAAATCAAGGACAAACATCTCTTATAAAAATATTCAAGATGTCTTTTGTCTTGAATATCAACCTTTGTTATCTCATGGTGTCTAATTCTAAAATTATTCCCAAGAATCGTAAGCTCATGAAACTCTTTTTCAAACATCTCCATGTACGGCTGTTGATTATTACCCATATCTTTTACAATTTTGTTTACTGATTTCTTTTTATCTATGGTCGCTGAGCAATAATAGGTTTTTAATCTTTCAAATGCATCCCACAATTTTTCTATCGCAATTTGCAAGTTATTTTCATCATAATATTTAGATGCTTCTTGCAACAATTCTTTTAACCCTGCTTCTTGTACCGCCTCTAATGAACTTTGGTTAATCTGGGCATCAAATGAATTTACTATTTTCCCATTATTAAGTTGGAATGTAATTTCATTCAACTTTAATATTGCATTCATTTGGGCTTCAAAATCATCTATCATACTATGCTTGGCAAATAGTTCTATTGCATCCAACACACAGCCTGCAAATAAAAAGTCAAGGCTAAAATGAAAGAACTTTGAAAATTTTATAC
>ERZ826016.2202-NODE-2202-length-15770-cov-3.414827_pt1 | contig 15770 bp, 9 predicted proteins | sample MGYA00519872_ERZ826016 | MGnify/ENA primary metagenome ERZ826016 (study PRJEB31778, sample SAMEA3449218) | human gut metagenome | biome: human gut; feature: human-associated habitat; material: faeces | place: United Kingdom | collected 2010/2012 ... | reverse complement strand
CGAACTTTCTTACCATTCTGTACTCCGGGCCTCCATTTTGGCATAGAAGCTATCCGTGTGATAAGTTCTATGCCAAAATGGAGGCCCGGAGTACAGAATGGTAAGAAAGTTCGAGTAAAATATACCGTTCCTGTAGTATTCAGGTTACAGTAGTTGCTTGAAATAGATGTGTAATGCGGGCCGGTTCCGAAAGGGATCGGCCCTTTTTTATTGAAATCCGACATTCTCAATCACAGGATACTTATAACATTTCTTTTCCGGATTGCTTCTATGAAATAAAAAAACATATCTTTGCAAGAAGAATAAAAACAAATGTTGATTTTATGAATCTTCTACTTTGTCTTAAAAGACCCTTTATCTGGCTTTCCCGCTTCCGTTACCGTTGCGGATATGGTGTACATTCTCCGTTTGCATTTAGTCTGATAACGGATGTGATATATGAAAAGATGCCTTATTATGCTTATGATTCTTTGGAGAAAGAACAGAAGAAAATAGTAGAGGAGCGTGGGTGTAATAAAGGTACACAGAAGGTAAATCGTTTCTTGTTCCGGCTGGTGAATAAAGTGCAACCTGCTACTATTGTAGAGGTAGGTCGTCCTTCGGTGACCTCACTTTATCTTCAATCGGCGAAATCTTCTGCGGAATATCTTTTTGCTTCTGACTTGTCGGAACTGTTTCTGGATACGGACGTTTCGGTAGATTTTCTATATCTGAACGATTATCAGAATCCGTGTTTGCTGGAGGAAGTCTTTCGGGTTTGTGTACGCCGGACCACCTTGAAAAGTGTGTTTGTTGTGCATGGAATCTGTTATTCTAAAGAAATGCGGGCATTCTGGAAAAGATTGCAGGCTGACGAACGGGTAGGTATTACCTTCGACCTGTACGATATAGGCTTGCTCTTTTTTGATAAAACAAAGATAAAACAACATTATATCGTCAACTTCTGAGAACCTTTGTACGTTTACCTTATATAGATCAATAAATTGGAAGATTATGAAAAAGAGCCTTGTATATACAAAAACCGGAGACAAGGGAACAACAAGTCTTGTTGGTGGTAGTCGTGTTCCGAAGACCCACATTCGTTTGGAAGCTTATGGAACAGTGGACGAGCTTAATTCCAACTTGGGATTACTGAATACTTATTTGCAAAATGAGACTGACAGGAACTTTATTTTGGGCATACAACATAAGTTATTTGCTATCGGGTCGCATTTGGCTACCGATCAGGAAAAAACACAACTGAAAGCCGCCAGTATCATTTCAATGGAAGATGTGGAACGTATCGAGCGGGAGATTGATAAACTGGATGAACAATTACCGGAACTTTGTGCGTTTATTATTCCTGGAGGAAGTCGTGGAGCGGCCATCTGCCATGTTTGTCGTACCGTTTGCCGGAGAGCAGAAAGACGCATTCTGGCTTTGTCCGAAACTTGTACAATTTCCCCTGAAGTACTAGCTTTTGTCAACAGATTATCAGATTATTTGTTTGTTTTATCTCGGAAAATGAATTTTGATGAACAAAATAATGAAATATTTTGGGATAATAGTTGGAAATGATAGATTTTATTATACTTTTGCCGAAAATATAGAAAATAAGACAGATTAGTATTCACTTTAAATACTCAAGATTATGTATTGGACATTGGAACTAGCATCAAAACTTGAAGATGCTCCCTGGCCGGCAACCAAGGACGAATTGATTGATTATGCCATGCGTTCGGGTGCTCCTCTTGAAGTTATTGAGAATCTCCAAGAGATGGAAGATGAGGGCGAGATCTATGAGAGTATCGAAGATATTTGGCCGGATTACCCTAGTAAGGAGGATTTTTTCTTTAACGAGGAAGAGTATTAATTTATAAATGACCGAACATATAAAATTCTCGATAACTTGTGATAAAGTTATCGGGAATTTTTTATTGATGAACATCGTTTTTGGTATTTCTATTTTCTAACTCGTCTCAGAATATTCTGCATTTCGTAGACTATTTCGGGGTGTTGGTCCGCAAGGTTTTCCTTTTCATATTCTCTAACTCTCATGTCATAAAGTTGAGGAGTTTTCAAATTTCCAGTCTCTACTTTTGGGCCCCAGGTAATCATGGCAGGTCCATCGTTTGGTTCAATATATTTCCAATTTTTGGTACGTACAGACATGGTTGAAGATTCTTCTATAATCCATGGGCGATCCGTTTGATCCTTTCCGAGCCATGTGTTTAAGCGGTTCTGGCTATCTGGCGCACTTCCTTTTGGTAATTTTGCATTGATTAGAGCAGCCATTGATGCAAACCAGTCGATTTGTGATACTAAGGCGTCGGAAATTTGCGAACCGGGGATTTCTTTCGGCCAACTGACAATTGCAGGTACCGCCGTTCCTCCTTCAAATGCGCTGTATTTATTACCACGAAAAGGACCTGCAGGACTATGTCCGTTAAGCAATTCCTCAGCATGGTCATCATAACCGTCGTCAACTACCGGACCATTGTCACTAGAGAGGATAATTAATGTGTTTTCTCGTAATCCCCGTTCTTCAAGAGCTGCTATTATTTGTCCCACTGTCCAGTCAAACTGGGCAATAGCATCACCACGTACTCCCATTTTATTCTTACCTCTAAAACGTTCATGCGGAAAACGTGGTACATGTACGTCGTTTGTAGCAAAATACAAGAAAAAAGGCTGGTTTTTGTACTTGTCGATAAAATCAATAGCATGTGCGGTGATGGAGTCGGCTATATTTTCATCTTTCCATAATGCTTTGCCACCACCTTTCATGTATCCTATGCGACCAATTCCGTTGACAATAGCCATGTCGTGCCCATGACTATGTTTCATATTGTACAACAGTTCCGGATGGTCTTTCCCTAATGGTTCGCCAGGGAATGGCTTTTGATAACTAACCTCAATAGGAGCAGAAGGATCGTAGTTGGCTACTTTACCGTTTTCAATAAACACGCATGGTACGCGATCCGCTGTGGCTGCCATAATATAGGAATAATCAAATCCCAAGTCTCCCAGTGCTGTAGGTAGTGGAGCATTCCAGTCTTGCATGCCCGATTTGTCACCCAATCCTAAATGCCATTTGCCGATAGCGCCGGTGATATATCCGGAATTCTTAAAAACATCTGCCAGCGTGTAAGTTTCAGGTCGGATAATCATACCAGCATTACCTGCTGCCACACCGGTTCCCGGTACACGCCACGCATATTTTCCAGTGAGCATGGAGTAACGTGAAGGAGTACTTGTTGCCGCAGTGGCGTGCGCATTGGTGAATTGGACACCACTTTCTGCCAATTGGTTTACATGGGGAGTTTGTACGTTTTTGGCTCCATAGCATTCGAGGTCACCATATCCCAGATCATCTGCATAGATAAAAATGACGTTTGGCTGCTTTTGAGGATTTGTTTTGGTTTTGAGCTTTTCGCTTTGTGCCGGACCTGTAACCGCCAATAGGCTTGCAACTGGCGAAAGAAAAGCTAATAATGCATACTGTTTCATGGGTATATTTATTTATAGGTTTTAAGGTAACTTATACCTTTGTGTCTTATTAATAAATACGTATATTTTTAGCCCAGCACTATATCAAACCCAGTTAAAACTAGTTAAAACGCAGAATGTCTCTTATGGTATCGTAATGAAGAAAATAAATAGGTTCAAATTCTTTTTTATGAATTTTAAAGCAAAGTAGATATTACGTTCTACCGCCTTCTCGCTAATGTCAAGTTGTTCTGCTATTTCTTTGTTTGTCATTTGTTGTTTCCTGCTCATGATAAAAACCTCTTGTTGTCGTGGTGGAAGTAAAGAAACTAATTTCCATATATATTCCAGTAGATCCTTAACTTCGAGCGTCTCATCAGATATAGCAATTTTCTCAGCAACCTCAAGAGCAGTAATTTTCATCGTTACCTTATTCAGACTTTTACGGAAGTAATCAAAAATTGTGTTACGAGTCATAATAAAGAGTAATCCGTCTATGTCTTTGTTTTCGTTGATTGATGCACGCGATTCCCATAATTTGATAAAAACCTCTTGTACTGCCTCTTTTATTTCCTCGTCGTCATTCAGATAAATCTCTGAAAATCTGTATACTTTCCGCCAATAATGATCATATACAAAGGTAAATGAGGTTTCGTCTCCTTGTTTTAATTTTGCTAAAACAGATGTTTTCTCCATTACGTGCATAATTATAATTGTTTTGCAAAGATAAGAAAAAAAGGACTGGTTAGCGTTCTAAAGAACTGCTTTCTGATTTTTCGAAAAAAAGTTCAATGCAATGTAGGGATAGACATAAAAGTTTCGTATTTAATATTAGAGACGCTTGTTTTATAATGAAAATGAAAAATGTGAAAAAGATAGATATGAATAAGAAACTATATGAACAAATCAAAGCTTTATTAGCAGACAAACTGGATGAAAAAGAACAAAAGGAACTATTTCATCATCGAGAGTTTGAAGAAAGAATGCACCTGCAATGGAATATGGATCGACAAAAAGAACTTGACGATGAAGTAGGGCGAAAGATGTGGAAAATGGTAAGACAGAAATGTCTGGATTGCCGACAACAGAAAAAGCATGTTTATATACCATATTGGCTATCTGTGGCTGCCGTAGCTCTTGTTCTGCTACTTGGAGCAACTTGGATGTATTTCTCCGGAAAAAAGGTAAATGAGGCGAAAGATGCTTTTGTAGAAGTTGTATCAAAAGAAGGGCGTCTATATATGCTGCCTGATAGTTCACGAGTTTGGATGCATCCGGGAAGTTCTATCCGTTATCCGGAGAATTTTGTTCAGAATAGAAAAGTGTGGTTGAAAGGAAATTCCCATTTTGATGTTTATAAACAGGATGGCAAACATTTTATCGTATACATTGATAGGGCTTTTGTAGAAGTAAAAGGTACTTCTTTTTTAATTAATCAGGAACAGGCAAATATTTCTAAAGTCACTTTGTTTAGTGGTAAAGTCGATTTTACGATAGTAGGTACTGAGCATACTATTGAGATGAAACCTTCGCAAGAATTGACCTTCAACGCGGAGAAGGCAAGCGTGAAAGTGGATGAAATGCAAGGAGTGAAATGGAAAGATGGTAATTATGAATTTACAAATGTTGATTTAAGTTCATGGATTGAGATTGTAGGAAGAATATATAATGTAAAAATATCATTGGAACACGGACAGGCAACCAAGAATCTGTTAAACGGGCGTCTACGTTATAATGAGTCATTGGAAGAAGCTATTGAAAAAATGTGCTTCAGTACAGGGTGGCGATATAGAAAGGAAAATGGAGAATATATCATATTCCGTTAAAGGTATACTATAGTATGTTTGTATAATTTTTTAATGTTAATCTTTTAATTATTTAGTATGGAAGAAAAGCAACAGCATGGCAGGTGGAAGTACCTCATGTGCATTTGGTTTGGAATCTTTTGTTTCCCATTGATTGCAATAGCAGCACAGGGAGTCATAAAGGTGAAAGGGTATTTTAGTGAAGTACAAGCTATCCGTCAGATCGAAAAAAACAGTAATTATGTGTTTTTTTACGATGCAGCGGATTTGGATGAAGTAAAGCGCAAAAACATTGACTGCCAAGGTACGATTGAAAAAGTATTGTCAGTTGTATTTGAAGGGAGTAATGTTAACTATTTAGTCCGGGGAGACGAAGTTGTACTGAAAGTGAATAAACAGAGTGTACAGCAGAAAGGAGAGAAAAGAGTCGTCACAGGTGTGGTTACAGATGCCATAGACGGCGAGCCGTTGGTAGGTGTGAACATTGTTGTGAAAGGTCAGAAAAGTGGAACTATCACGGATTTGAATGGTAGATATTCTATTTCTGTGAGCGGAGACAAAGCCGTACTGGTCTTCTCGTACATCGGTTACCAGAAACGTGAAGCTCCGGTAGAAGATTTAGGGGTGGTTAATGTCACGATGTCCGGAGAACAGCAGACGTTGAACGAGGTCGTTGTTGTAGGTTCCGGAGTACAAAAGAAAGTGAGTGTGACAGGGGCTATTACAAATGTGAAAGGAGATATTTTACGAATGCCGACTTCACAATTAAGTACTTCGTTTGCCGGTAAGCTGGCAGGTGTGATTGCTACCACTAAAACAGGAGAGCCGGGTTCCGGGGCTGATTTTTATATTCGCGGTATTTCTACTTTTGGCGGGCGTACAACACCGCTTATATTATTGGACGATGTAGAAATTTCAGTATCTGATCTGAACTATGTGCCGGCGGAAAATATCGAGAGTTTCTCCATTTTAAAAGATGCTTCTGCAACTGCAATTTATGGTGCACGCGGTGCAAATGGTGTAATGATAATCTCGACAAAGGGAGGTGATTACAATATGAAGACGAAGGTTAATGTTAGTGCGGAGAACTCTTTCAATATCATGTCCGATTTTCCTGAGTTTGTAGATGGTCCCAGATATATGGAACTTTACAATGAAGCTGACCTGTCGAGAAATCCGAATAAATCGAAAGATCAATTATTGTATTCGGACAGACGGATCCAGTTGACCCGTGACGGGGTAAATCCTTATGTATATCCGAATGTGGATTGGCAGGATGTCATTTTCAAAAAGATGACAATGACGCAGCGTGCCAATATCAATGTATCGGGAGGAGGTACAAAAGTGAAGTATTATATGAGCTTGAATGTCAGCCACGATAGTGGTTTGCTGAATACGGAGAAAGCTTATTCGTGGAACAATAATATTAATATCATGAATTATACGTTCCAGAATAATATCTCCTATAAGTTGACCCCCACAACGACAATCAGGATGAATATGAATGCTCAGATCCGTCAGAACAAAGGGCCTAATATCAATAGTGCTGATTTGTTTAAAATGATTCTGACGACTACTCCGGTAACTTTCCCTGCAACTTATCCTGCGCAACCGGGTGATACGTATATCCGCTATGGATCTGATTATCAGAGTTCGGACTATCTCTATCCTAATCCTTATGCGCAGATGATGACTTCTTATAAGGAGCAGAATGCGAATACATTGAATACAGTCATTAAAGTGGAGCAGGATTTTGGGTTTGTAACAAAAGGATTGAAGGCAAATATCTGGGTAAACTTTAAAAACTGGTCCAGCAGTTCCTACAATCGTTCCATTACTCCTTATCTTTTCAGAGCTGTGGGATACAGTGAAGATAGTCCGTTGGAATATGACTTGGAACGTATTCAGGAAGGTGCAGACTATATAGCACAGTCGGATATTGCCAGAAGTTCGGATCAGACATTTGAATTTCAGGGAAATATCAGTTATAATCGTCAATTTGGTTTGCACAATGTCGGAGGTATGTTGATGTACCGGCAAAGGGAATACAGAAGTGATGTGCTTCCTAATCGTAATCAAGGAGTCTCAGGACGTTTCACATATGATTACGGACAACGTTATCTGGCTGAAATCAACTTCGGTTATAACGGTACGGAACGTCTTGCCAAGAAGAAGCGTTTCGGTTTCTTCCCGGCAATGTCTTTAGGATGGGTTATCAGTAATGAGAAGTTCTTTGAACCTTTGAAAAATGCGGTGAATAACCTGAAAGTGAGAGCCTCTTATGGATTGGTAGGTAGCGATGATCTGGCACAAGCGGGCGGAAGCTATTATTTATATATTGATAAGCTGACGGATAATAAATTGGATCAGATAAAGTGGACATTTGGAGAGAGTATGAATCACACATTGGGAGGTCCGGAGATTGCCTATTATGCAAATCTGGATGCTGTGTGGGAAAAAGCGAAGAAATTTGATATTGGCGTAGATATGACTTTGTTTGACCACTGGAATATAACAATAGACTATTTCTATGACAAACGTTACGATATATTTATGGAACGTCAGTCTTGGCCTAATTCTTTGGGTTATGGTAAAGCAAAACCTTGGGGAAATGTCGGTAAAATGGATAATAAGGGTGTGGAGTTCAGCCTCAATTACCATAAGAATTTCTCTAAAGATTTTGGTGCTAGTTTTCAGGCTAACCTGACATATAATAAAAATAAGTTGGTTTATAAAGACGAACCGGATTATCCCACTATTTGGAAGTCGGAAACAGGAAAACCATATTCCAGATTGACCGGATATATTTCGGAAGGACTGTTCCAGAGCCAGGAGGAGATAGACAACAGCCCGGAACAGATGGTAGGAAATAGCACTCCGAAGGTCGGTGATATCAAATACCGTGATTTGAATGGTGATGGAAAAATAACGGAAGACGACCAATGTATGATTTCCAAGTACGGTTCTGTTCCACGTTTGCAATATGGTTTCGGTGGTACCGTTAATTATAAAAAATTCGACTTTGGTATTTTCTTCAGTGGTTCTGCATTGCGTTCCATTCTGATCAATGGTTTGGACCCCTTCCTTGAAGGGAATCGTATACCGAATAAGAATGTGTTGAAATTTATTGCAGATAATCACTGGTCGGTAGATAATCCGAATCCGAATGCCGAATATCCGCGTTTGGGATTGACGACCGGTGATATAGGTAATAATACGGTCAACAGTACTTATTGGTTGCGTAATGGTTCTTTCCTGCGTCTGAAGAATTTGGAAATCGGTTATAAAATTCCGTATGGGCGTATTTATGTCAGTGGTGCGAATCTGCTTCGTTTCAGTCCGTTTGATTTGTGGGATCCGGAATTGAGCAGTTGGAATAGCTATCCGTTGCAACGTACGGTCAATGTAGGTTTACAACTTAATTTCTAATAATCTAAATCATAGAAGATATGAATATTTTGAAAAATATAGTTCGAGTGGGTCTGATTGTGACTGCTCTTTCATTTAATTTAGTTTCTTGTGATTATCTGGATGTAGTTCCGCCTGAACAAGCAGGGCTACAGGATGCTACAAAGACCCGGAGAAGTACTTTAGGATTTCTGTTCACTTGTTATGCAGGACTTCAGGAAGATGATTCTCCTATTGGTCACACAAGTGCTCTTAATGGTTCCACAGATGAGTTTGCACTGCCGATAGAATGGCGGAATGATAGTGGAGCTTTTTGGGATGATTATGCATATAATTTAGTCTCGGCAGCCAATCCGGATGGACTTTGGGATAATTATTATAAGTATATTGGTCAATGCTATCTTTTTTTACGTCAGGTCGAAAATAATCCCGGTGAAACCTTATTGCAGGAATGGTTACCGGGTGAAAAAGAGCAGTGGTTGGCCGAAGCTCATTTTTTAATTGCTTATTATCATTTTGCATTACTGAGAAAATACGGTCCTATACCTGTTATTACGGAATATGTACCTCAGAGTACTCCCTCTTCCGAGTTTGGTGGAAGATGTCATTATGATTATTGTGTTAACTGGATTGCATATCAACTTGATCTGGCAGCACAGAATTTGCCGCCGACCCGTGAGGGAACAGAATGGGGACGTGCTACTTCTACGATGGCTAAAGCTTTGAAAGCTCGTGTACTGATGTATGCTGCTTCTCCTCTTTGGAATGGTCAATTCCCTTTTTCTTCATGGAAGAATAAAGTGAATACTCCCGAGGATAAAGACTTTTTTGTAGGTGATGATGCTAAATATAAAGAATCTATCGGACGGGATGATTATGGCATTGAACTGGTAAGCAGTAGTTATAATGAGAAAAAATGGGAAAGAGCGATGGAGGCCTGTCAGAAGGCGTTGGATTTTGCGCTTAATGAGGGTGGATGCCGTCTTTATGGAACGGAAGCTTCTGATATGACATTGTATCAGACAGAACTGGGAAATAATGATAAGTGGTTACCTTATGTGCCGGGAAAGGAGGATAATAATATCCAGGAGAACAGAGAGTTCAAAGAAAGAGTGATGATGCTTCGTTATATGGTTGCTTCCCGCTATCCGCATAATAAGGAATTAATTTGGGGGCTAACCGGTAAGAATATTAATTCAAGAATACAGGGACGTATACCGGCGCATATATTCCAAACAGGCAATAAAACTTCTTGGGCAGGGGGATTTTCAGCTATTTCTCCGACGCTATATACCATTGAACATTTCTATACGGAAGATGGTGTGTTGCCTGAAGAGGCCGCTTCAACAGGCGATTTTGCTTCAAGAGCAGAATGGTTCCAAAAAGCAGGAATAGCAGGAAACAATAGAGAGGATATTATTAAACTTTGTGTGAACCGTGAACCGCGTTTTTACGCATGGATGGCGTTCGATGGTGGTGATTACGGTTCAAAGTTGTTGAAGGCCAGCAGTGGCGATGCAGGTTCGCCATGCGTTTTGAACATGAAGACTGCTGCAGGACATGGATACGACCTTACCAGAAGTCCGCGTAACTATAATGTTACAGGATTTATGACCCAGAAATATGTAAATCCGACAGCTCAATTTGTATTCGATGGTGGAGCTTTCCAGGCTGGAGATACCAAACCGATACCTCTTATACGTTTGGCAGAATTGTATCTGAATCTGGCGGAATGTCAGGCGAACGTAGGTGGTGCCAATCTGGCAAATGCTTTAGCCAACTTGAAGGAGGTTCGTGACCGTGCCGGTGTTCCCACGACTACGACTGTACCGGAACAGAGTAAATTAATTGAAATGATTCATAATGAGCGATTTATTGAGTTCTGGAATGAAGGCCATCGTTATCATGATGTGCGTCGTTGGGCGGAAGGTCAGAAATACTTTGGTGCTAAACGTGAGGGGTTGAACGCAATGGTGAAAGATGTACCGTTTGAAAAATTTAATGTAAGGACTACCATTGACCAGCCTTTCAGATGGAATGACCGTTTATATCTGGCTCCTATTCAGAATGCCGAAGTGTATAAAAACCCGCAAATGGTTCAGGCATACGGTTACTAATTGTATTATGAATTTAAAAAGCAAATTTATGAAGAAAAGTTTATTTATACCATTATTATGCGGATTGTCATTTGTCTATACGGCATGCGATGAATATGATGATACATATCCGAAAGAATATCATAAGATCTTGTCTTTGAAGCAAACCGGAGAAGAAAGTAAAATTCTTTATAATACCGGTCAGGATGCTTCTTTTGATATAACAATCATGAAGACCGGATGTGATCCGTCATTAACGGCTCAGGCTCAATTGACCGTATTGTCGGATGAAGCATTAAAGGAATACAATGAAAATTATACTATTTTGCCTTCAAATACCTATTCTATAGATGGCAGCGAGTTGATTTTTCAGTCCGATGAGAGATATAAAATGTCCAAAGTGGTGATGAAAACGAGTGCAATTCAAGCCTTGGTAGAACTTCCGGAAAATGCTGATAAGACTTTTGTATTGCCCATTTCATTGGTTAGTGCTACGGATTCTGTAAATTCTATGAATAATCTCTATGTCATGAAGCCTGTGATTACCACTCCGAAGCTGGAATTTAAAGTCTCTGAGGAAGAATGTGTCCAAGGGTTTATAAATAGTTCGGATCCTGTTTTATTTACTATACCTATGGGGTTAGAGATAGATAACCAATGGGATTTCACGGCTAAGGTAGAAGTTGTGAATAACGATGGAAAGGAAGGATACTTGTCTTCTAGCTCAGTAACGCTGGAAAATGACGGTCTAGTAACGTTTGAGCCGGGAAAAGAAGCTTCATTGAAGGTGTCGGTATCGGCAGGAAGCGGTGATGATTTGACAAATCTGGTTGTAGGAGGACGAGTGGCTATTAAAATTACCGAAATAGAAGGAATTAATTTTGATTTTGATAGTCGGGAGTTTAATCTGACAGTGACAGGTAAGGAATATGAGTATAATAACAAAGGGTTGGATGCTTCTATGTTGAGTTTCAATTTCCCCGATTTTGTAGGTAATACAACTGCTGCGAGTTTGTTTGATAAAGATCCTGCAACGTATGTGCAGACTCCATTCCCTAATAGGAACTTTGTTGATACCGGCGGCACTAATCCTTATCTTCAATTGCAACTTCCGGAAGGAGTTACAGATTTTGCCATCTCATGGACACAGTGTTTACAAAATGAAGTCTCTTTATTGAGAGGATTTGATGTACTTTGGTCTGTTGATGGTACATTTGAGGATATTCCTAATGCTCGAAAGTCATATAGTGTGGCTGATTTGAGCGCGGCAGGCGCGGTTAGCTTGGGAGCTTCTTTCACAACATCAGCTTGCCATTGTGATACCCCGGTTAAGTTTATACGTATAGTACAAACTTGGAATTGTGAAAGTACCACTGATGCAGGTGGAAGGTGGCAATTCCGATTGGCTGAACTTAAACTGTACGGAGTATCCATTAAATAAGATATATATCTGAAAAATAACTTTATCCGTTGGTTGGTTTGAGTATAAAAGGATTCCGGCCAACGGATTTTTTATCAGTTAAATCTAATATTATTTATTATGGTAAATTTCTTGAAGACACACTTTGGTACCATGTTGACAGTGTTATGCGTCCTGTTACTTTTTACTGCTTGCAGTGACGATGAAGAGGTGATAGATCCCTTTCTAAAAACAGACTTGATTGGTGAAACAATCAATTTGGGTTCGGATGCCGTAGAGGCATTTGACGTGAAAGTAATAACGAACCGGAGAGACTGGGAAATTGCTTCTTTAGGAGTTGTTCAATGGTGTAATTACGAAATCATTCCGGATGGAGAAAATGCTATCATTCGTTTTTCCGTTGCCGAGAATGAGGAAGCCACGCAACGTGAGACAGAATACCGGTTAACGGCACCGGGTTGCCAGCCTTTGAAAATAAAAATTGTTCAATTAGGAACAGAATATGCGATTCTTTTTGATCAGTCCACCCCTAGGAAAGTAACACAGGAGGGTGAAGAATTTTTGTTGACTGTAACTTCTAATGTCGCTAATGAACCTACGATAGAGGCTGATATGGAAGGCTGGGTTGAAATAATAGAACAACCGATAGTGACAAGAACTTTTTCAGACAAGATTTTTAAGGTTACAGTACATAAGAACATCACGTTTCAGAATCGCACGGGGCATATTAAATTTGTCTCAACTGCGTTAAAAGACCCCGTAGTTTTTACTATCATTCAGGAGAAAGCCTCCACTGAAGGTATGGGTGATACGAAATTGAAGGTAAAAAGCGCGGAACTTATAGAAGGCAATGTTTACGGCAATCAGGATGTCAGTAAAACTATTGATGGAGACTATTCGACAAATTATAGTAGTGCCTCACTAGGTTCGCCGGAAGCCAATAGAGGACATTCTATTATCATTGAATATACATTGGAACAGCCCGAAAACATAGGCTATGTTCGTTTGATGCAACGTTCGAACAATGATAAAAATTCTCTTTTTGCCAGTGGAGGTGTTTCGGTTTTGAAAGAAGGCGAAACTACTTGGAATGAGGAAATCGGTTTTGTAGCCGCACAAACGGCGGGAGCGGCTGTTGATATTAGTGTTAATAGCCTTCAAGTGAGTAAAGTGCGTGTACGTATCGATCGGATGACGCCCGGAATTGATAACGTCAATGTGGCTCTGGCCGAGTTTGAGTGTTATCAGTATTCGGATAATACAAATGACATTTTGGAAGCGCAAAAGTTCTTTACGGACGAGACCTATTCGGAATTAAAGGGTACAGTGACTTCAGAAAGCCTTAAGGAGATCAAGACCGCCGTTATTTATCAATTAGCGAAAGAGTTGCTGGAAGGGAAATACGATAAAAAATTTCGTTTTAGTACCTACCATTCTTGCAAGAGTCCTGAAATAGTGGCAGAAGAACTGACTATAGGCTCAAGAAGCATATATGATAATCCGACGGGAATCTATTTTACGCAGGGAGAGCCGGTGCTGGTTTTCGTTATGTACAAAGGAGCAAGCAATACCCCGCTGAGTCTTGCCATTGCCGATTATAGGGAAGGTGGAAAGAAAAGCGTGATCTCCTTGCGGGGAGGTTTGAATGTGATTACTCCGGCAAATTCGGGTAATGGCTATATTCAATATTGGACGAGAGATGATGCCGGAGATACAGATGTCGATATTCATTTTTGTTTCGGTAAACAGATTGGCTATTGGGATGTAAGACGTGGTGATACGGATGCCACTTGGCCGGAAATATTGGAGAGGGCTAAGAGAAGTGCGGTGGATATTCCGAATGCGATGATGGATATTCTGGGACAAAGAGTACACTTGCAGAATACGGTGAATGCCTTTGCCAAATGTGCGCCAAACGCAATTCAGGCAGTAGTCGATATGCACGACCGTATGTTGGATTTTGAATATCTGATGATGGGACTGGTGAAAAACAATGCTGTGCCTGCTAACCGCTTTTTTGGCGTCCGTTCTTGGGGAGGAAGTCCTAACTGGAACGGAGTATGTGCCAATTATCCCAACACGGAAGATGCGATGTTGGTTCCGAAGGTCTTTTATAGAAAGAATAATGTATGGGTTTTCGGACATGAGTTTGGGCATGGCAACCAGGTTGCCCAGATGAAAGGCAATGGTTGGACGGAAGTGACCAATAATCTTTACTGTTCATTTGCTCAGTATATGATGAGAAACGATCCGTTGAGTGAAGGCTATCTGAGACTGGAACATGAATCCTTCAAGCGTCCGGGAGCACGTTCGGCTTTGGCGGGCGGGCGTATAAATGCTTTCTTGAACGAAGCTTTGGTTGCCCATAAATCGTACTTCATGCAAGTGGCAACTATTTCCACCGACAAACCGGGCGTATGGGAATCTGATCCGTTTGTGAAATTAATCCCTTTATGGCAAATGACTATGTATTTTATGGCAGCGGATATAAAACCTGATTTTTGGCCTGATGTGCATTGGGCGGCTATCCATGATAATGACAAGAGTTACTCTCCGGGGCGGAGGTATGTGAATTTCATGAAACGTGCTATTGACGCTTCGGGACTGAATCTTTGCGGATTCTTCGAGGGTATGGGGCTGCTGAAAGTATTTGATAATGTGAAGGTGGATGACTACACGGTTGCTACCATAAATATAACGCAGGAAATGGTAGATGAAGTGAAAGCTTACGGAGAAGGAAAACCATTGCCTTCAGGCGGTATGCAATACATATCGGCCAACAGCGTAGAAGCATTCAAGAGCAAAAGTAACGTAGAAGGAACATCTAATTCCGGGATTACCAAAGGAACTGATTATGTCACGGTAGACCATGCTATATGGAAGAATGTAGTTGCTTTTGAAACATATAAAGGCAAAGAACTGACTGATATTTGTATAGTCGGTACTGGTGACGTTACTAATAAGACAACTCGTGTGGATTATCCTACCGGAGCGACTCGGATTGAGGCGGTAGGTTGGGATGGAAGTCGGACTTTGGTGACCGGCAGTAGATAAAAAAGAGAAAAGCCTTCGATCAATCAGGATAATAACTTAACACATACACTAATCGATCATATGAGCTACTGTTTTAATATTCAAGTAGAGATGCGGAAAAAGCATTCTTACTTGAATATTAAAACAGAGCTCTATTTTTAGAATACAGGCATTTGCCAGATGAACCCTATTGAAACCCGGTTGGTACTGTAATTCTCCTGTCCCAGCACCTTGGCGCGGGAAGTGAAATCGTAGGACCGTCCTACATACGTGACGAAGAAATGCAGGTTGGTTTCCATTGGATAAAACTCGATACCGGCAAGGTATCCCCATGAAGTGCTGTAATTCCCCTTCTCTATTCCTTCGGACGCCTTCGTAACCGAAGCCGTTTCATACATACCTTTCACGAAAGCGTTCCATTTCGGCAGGAACCGGTAATTACATTTGGCAACTACGGACAGATAACCCGCATCGAATGCATTATGTCCGCCCGGACGGCCGACAATGTTCGTGATAATGCCTTTCCGGTCAATATCTTCC
>ERZ826016.2201-NODE-2201-length-15775-cov-2.768003_pt1 | contig 15775 bp, 12 predicted proteins | sample MGYA00519872_ERZ826016 | MGnify/ENA primary metagenome ERZ826016 (study PRJEB31778, sample SAMEA3449218) | human gut metagenome | biome: human gut; feature: human-associated habitat; material: faeces | place: United Kingdom | collected 2010/2012 ... | reverse complement strand
AGGAAATACTGCCCTCGAAGAAATCGCCATGATTATCAAGAGTCACCACGAAATAGATATTCAGACCAATATCAATACACAGAAGATTTATCCGACCAGCCGCATGGTATCCAGCCTGATGAATATGCCGGTACAGCCGAATAAAGCGATCGTTGGACGTAATGCTTTCGCACATTCTTCAGGTATCCATCAGGACGGTGTGTTGAAGAATGTACAGACGTATGAGATTATTGATCCACATGATGTGGGTATTGATGATAACTCTATCGTATTGACAGCCCGTAGCGGACGTGCCGCATTGAAAAATCGTCTTTCTATTTTGGGAGTTGACCTGGAGCAGGAAAAGCTGGATAAGGTATATGATGAGTTCTTGAAGTTGGCTGATAAGAAAAAAGATATTAATGATGACGATATTTTAGTATTGGCAGGCGCAGACCGTAGCCAGAATCATCGCATCAAACTGGATTATTTGCAGGTGACGAGTGGTGTCGGTGTTCGTTCGGTAGCTAGTTTGGGATTGAACATTGCCGGTGAGAAGTTTGAGGCTTGTGCCAGCGGTAACGGTCCGGTAGATGCAGCTATCAAAGCATTGAAGAAGATTGTAGAACGCCACATGACTTTGAAAGAGTTTACTATTCAGGCTATCAGCAAGGGAAGTGATGATGTAGGTAAAGTACACATGCAGGTAGAATACGATAACCAGATTTATTATGGTTTTGGAGCTAATACAGATATTATTGCCGCTTCCGTAGAAGCTTATATTGACTGTATTAACAAATTCAAATCATAAAAAAGAGACTGACAGTCGTATCGGCATTGTAGAGATAGACTAAAATAGTAAATAGTAATTAGTAAAATAGTAAATAAACAGATGAATACATTATTTGATAAGATATGGGATGCCCACGTGGTGACTACTGTGGAAGATGGTCCTACACAGCTTTATATTGATCGCTTATATTGTCACGAAGTGACTAGTCCGCAAGCTTTTGCCGGATTGCGTGAACGTGGAATCGGAGTGTTGCGTCCGGAAAAGGTATTTTGTATGCCCGACCATAACACACCGACACACGATCAGGATAAGGAGATTGAGGATCCGATTTCTAAAACGCAGGTCGACACATTGACTAAGAATGCGAAGGATTTTGGTTTGACACACTACGGTATGATGCATCCGAAGAATGGAATTATCCATGTGGTAGGTCCCGAACGTGGTTTGACTTTGCCGGGAATGACGATTGTCTGCGGTGACTCTCACACTTCTACTCATGGTGCGATGGGAGCAATCGCTTTCGGTATCGGAACAAGTGAAGTGGAAATGGTATTGGCTTCACAATGTATTCTTCAGTCAAGACCGAAAACTATGCGTATCACGGTAGACGGTGAACTGGGTAAAGGGGTGACTGCAAAAGATGTAGCTCTGTATATGATGTCTAAGATGACTACCAGCGGTGCTACCGGTTACTTCGTAGAATATGCAGGTTCGGCCATTCGCAATCTGACAATGGAGGGACGTCTTACACTTTGTAACCTTTCTATCGAGATGGGTGCACGTGGTGGTATGGTTGCTCCGGACGAAGTGACTTTTGAATATATCAAAGGTCGTGAGAATGCTCCTACAGGCAAAGAATGGGAGACAGCAGTGGAATACTGGAAGACATTGAAGAGTGAGGATGACGCTGTGTTTGATAAAGAAGTTCGATTTGACGCAAATGATATTGAACCAATGATTACTTATGGTACTAATCCGGGAATGGGTATGGGAATCACACAGCATATCCCTACAATGGAAGGATTGGGAGAAGCAGCTCAGGTTTCTTTCAAGAAATCTCTGGATTATATGGGGTTCCAACCGGGTGAGTCTTTGTTAGGTAAGAAGATTGACTATGTTTTTCTTGGAGCTTGTACCAATGGGCGCATTGAAGACTTTCGTGCTTTTGCTTCCATTGTAGAAGGACGTAAAAAAGCAGATAATGTAGTTGCTTGGCTTGTTCCGGGATCATGGATGGTAGATGCGCAAATTCGTAAGGAAGGTATTGATAAGATTCTGACAGAAGCTGGATTTGCAATTCGTCAGCCGGGATGTTCTGCCTGTCTGGCTATGAATGATGATAAGGTTCCGGCCGGTAAATATTCTGTTTCTACTAGTAATCGTAACTTTGAAGGGCGTCAGGGACCGGGAGCACGTACATTATTGGCTAGTCCTTTGGTTGCTGCAGCTGCTGCGGTAACAGGAGTAATTACTGATCCGAGAGAACTTATTTAATTGATAATGGATAATAGATAATTAGAGATGAAAACAAAATTTGATATAATAACAAGTACTTGTGTACCTTTGCCTTTGGAAAATGTGGATACAGACCAGATTATTCCGGCGCGTTTCCTGAAAGCAACTACTCGTGAAGAGAAATTTTTCGGAGATAATTTGTTTCGTGATTGGCGGTATAATGTAGATGGTTCTTTGAATAAGGATTTTGTGCTGAATGATCCTACATATAGTGGACAAATATTGGTTACCGGAAAGAACTTTGGTTCAGGTTCCAGTCGTGAACATGCAGCTTGGGCGATTGCCGGATATGGATTTCGGGTAGTAGTATCTAGTTTCTTTGCAGATATTCATAAGAATAATGAGTTGAATAATTTTGTACTTCCGGTCGTTGTTTCGGAAGAATTTTTGCAAGAACTGTTCGACTCTATTTATGCAAATCCCAAAATGGAGGTGGAAGTGAATCTTCCTGAGCAAACTATCACCAATAAAGCGACAGGTAAAAGCGAGAACTTTGAAATCAATGCTTATAAGAAACATTGCCTGATGAATGGATTGGATGATATTGATTTCTTGTTAAGTAATAAAAATAAGATAGAACAATGGGAAAAGAAAGCGTCAAGATAGAGATCATGGACACAACGCTCCGCGATGGTGAACAGACTAGCGGGGTGTCCTTTGTGCCTCATGAGAAACTAATGATCGCTCGTTTGCTATTGGAAGACTTAAAGGTGGACCGGGTGGAGGTTGCTTCAGCACGTGTGTCGGACGGTGAGTTTGAAGCTGTGAAGATGATATGCGATTGGGCAGCTCGCCGGAATCTGCTTCATAAAGTAGAAGTACTGGGGTTTGTAGATGGCGGTACTTCAGTTGATTGGATACAACGTACCGGTTGTCGCGTTATCAATTTGTTATGTAAAGGTTCGTTGAAGCACTGTACACAACAATTGAAAAAAAGCCCTGAAGAACATATTGCTGATATTATCAATGTAGTGCATTATGCTGATGAACAGGATATTGCTGTAAATGTCTATCTGGAAGATTGGAGTAATGGTATGAAAGATTCTTCCGAATATGTATTTCAGTTGATGGATGGATTGAAAGATTCCAATATCAAACGGTATATGTTGCCGGATACATTAGGTATTTTGAATCCTCTACAAGTGATTGAGTATATGCGGAAAATGAAGAAACGTTATCCGGATACTCATTTTGATTTTCATGCGCATAATGACTATGATTTGGCTGTAAGCAATGTGTTGGCAGCTGTGCTGAGTGGAGTGAAAGGATTGCATACGACGATTAATGGTTTGGGTGAGCGGGCAGGTAATGCTCCTTTGGCTAGTGTACAAGCTATTCTGAAAGATCATTTTAATGCGCTGACTAATATTGATGAAAGCCGTTTAAATGATGTTAGTCGGGTAGTAGAGTCTTATTCCGGTATTGTAATTCCTGCCAATAAGCCGATTGTAGGTGAGAATGTCTTTACGCAAGTTGCAGGTGTTCATGCAGATGGTGATAATAAGAATAATCTTTATTGTAATGATTTGTTGCCCGAACGTTTTGGTCGTAAACGTGAGTATGCATTAGGTAAAACAAGTGGTAAGGCTAATATCCGTAAAAATCTGGAAGATTTGGGATTGGATTTGGACGAGGATTCTATGCGTAAAGTGACGGAACGCATTATTGAACTGGGGGATAAAAAAGAATTGGTTACTCAGGAGGATCTGCCATATATCGTTTCGGATGTGTTAAAGCATGGGGTTGAAGGTGATAAAGTGAAACTAAAGAGTTATATTGTGAACCTTGCTAATGGTTTGAAGCCGATGGCAACTTTGAAAATAGAGATCAATGGCGAAGAATTTGAAGAAAGTTCAAGCGGTGATGGACAGTATGACGCTTTTGTACGTGCTTTGCGCAAAGTATATAAGGTGACTTTAGGACGTAAATTCCCGATGCTGACGAATTATGCCGTTAGTATTCCTCCTGGTGGACGTACAGATGCATTTGTGCAGACTGTCATTACTTGGAGTTATGAGGATCGGGTGTTCCGTACTCGTGGTTTGGATGCTGACCAGACTGAAGCTGCCATTAAAGCGACAGTGAAGATGCTGAATATTATTGAAAATGAATAGATGTAAGGTCGCTATTCTGAAGTATGTTTTTATTAGTATATAAATAGAAAGAATTAATAATTATGGATTTTAAAATTGCTGTATTAGCAGGCGATGGTATCGGACCGGAAATCTCCGTACAGGGAGTGGATGTTATGAGCGCCGTTTGCGAGAAGTTTGGTCACAAAGTAAGTTACGAATATGCAATCTGTGGTGCAGATGCTATAGATAAAGTCGGTGATCCGTTTCCGGAAAAAACATTTCAGGTTTGTAAGGATGCAGATGCAGTTTTGTTTTCTGCTGTAGGTGATCCGAAGTTTGACAATGATCCTACTGCAAAAGTTCGTCCGGAACAAGGATTGCTTGCTATGCGTAAGAAGCTGGGGTTGTTTGCTAATATCCGTCCCGTACAAACGTTCAAATGCTTGATTCATAAATCTCCTTTACGTGCGGAATTAGTAGAGAATGCCGATTTCATTTGTATTCGTGAATTGACCGGAGGCATGTATTTTGGTGAGAAATATCAGGATAATGATAAAGCTTATGATACGAACTTCTATACTCGTCCGGAAATTGAGCGTATCTTGAAAGTCGGTTTTGAATATGCGATGAAACGTAGAAAGCACTTAACAGTTGTAGATAAAGCGAATGTGCTGGCTTCTTCTCGTTTGTGGCGTCAAATTGCACAGGAAATGGCTCCGAATTATCCGGAAGTAACCACAGATTATATGTATGTGGATAATGCTGCTATGCGTATGATTCAAGAACCGGCATTCTTTGATGTGATGGTAACTGAAAATACATTTGGTGATATTTTGACTGACGAGGGTTCTGTGATCAGTGGTTCCATGGGTTTACTTCCTTCTGCTTCTACTGGAGAACGTACTCCTGTATTTGAACCGATTCATGGTTCGTGGCCTCAGGCTAAAGGACTGAATATTGCTAATCCATTGGCACAGATACTTTCTGTAGCTATGCTATTCGAGTACTTTGATTGCAAGGAAGAAGGAGCTTTAATTCGTAAAGCAGTAGATGCTTCTTTGGATGAGAATGTACGTACACCAGAAATTCAAGTAGCTGGGGGGGCTAAGTATGGAACAAAAGAGGTTGGTCAGTGGATTGTTGAGTACATTAAGAAAGCTTGATAATATATTGCTCATACAATGAAAAGCCTGGTGTAAAAGTGATACCAGGCTTTTTTATTGTTGATTCTAAAGGTTTCTTCAGCTTTGAATAATTGAATAAATGATGATACCAAGTGTCGTCAGTAGTCCGGTATAAATAATCATTTCTGTTTGTCGCATCTTGATATTGGAAGATTTGCTAGCCAGATTTAGCCGGACAGCTAGTTTATGGAAAATAAAGTAGAGCATCCATCCCCCGAATCCTCCGATGATAGCTCCCACTATTAAATCCCCTGGATAATGTAAGCCTAGATATAGGCGGGGATAAGAATTGGTGAGTGCCCATAGAACGATAAAGATATTCAGCCAACGTTTACGAAATAAACAAACCAGGAATATCGCAAGTCCGAATGAATTGGCTGCGTGGCAGGAAGGAAATCCGAAACCACCTCCATGTTTCCCATTTACAATATAGACTAGGTCAGCGATTGGGTTTTCCGGATTGGAAGGACGCAAACGACCTACTAACGGACGGATGAGACTATTACACATCTGATCTGCAAATGTGATAGTCAGAGCAATAGCCACTACATAACAAATGGCAACTTTCCAATGGAAGTTTTTTAGTAGTACATAGAGTATAGTGGCATACATTGGTACCCATATTACTTTTCCGGTAAAAGCACTCATGAAATAATCCCAGAACGGCGAGTGTATGCCATTAAAGAATAAAAGTGCATTAGTATCTATATCAGATAGATTTTGAATTATTTCATTCATATAATATAAAATGTATTATAAGAAAAATGATATTGGTTTATCGTTTTGCTAAATCATCATAGAGCTTTTGGAGAAATGCTTTTCCCTTTTCCAAATTGGCTCCTTTTGTGATACCTTCGTCCACTTGTATTGTATTAGCATCCAAATTGAATACCAATTGATTTTCGGGAGTAACTATACCAAATAGAGACGGTTCTGTAAAATACCCAAAATGAGGAGAGGACGGATTCAGAATATTCTTGCTGAAGGTAAACTCATCGTGTGGCAATCCAAGCTGGGAAAGCAGAGTTGCGGCAATATCTATTTGAGAAGCATAAGTATCTATTGTCTGTGGCTCTTTAATTGCTCCACCAATTATAATGAGTGGAATAGTATGTCCTTCCAATGGGTTATCTATAGGATGAGGATATCCTCCCAAATGGTCAGGAACAAGTACGATTAATGTATTCTTCCACATCGGGGTTTCCTTATATTGTTTTACGAAATCTCCCACACAACTATCTGCATAAGCGAAAGCATTGAGTACTTTATGGTCTAAACGATGAAATGGTACTTCAAAAGGCTCGTGACTACTGGATGTTTGTACGATCTTAAAAAATGGTTCTTTGAGCTTTTCTTCTTTCAAGTCTTTCAGAAAACGTTGGAATAATGTATGATCCTGTGCTCCCCATTTACCTGTACGCTCAGATAAAGGGAAATCTTTCTCAGAAATGATCTTTTCAATACCAGCAGAAACCAGATAAGAACGCATATTAGTGAAATCAGCATCTCCACCGTAATAGTATCCCAAATCGTATCCGGCATTTTTTAGTGTGCGGGGAATAGAAGGAAGGTTTTCTGTTTTCTCAGGATACTTCATAATACTGGTACTTGGTTGAGCAGGATATCCACTAATGACAGATACGAGACCACGATCAGTACGAAAACTATTGGCATAGAAATTAGTGAATAATATTCCTTCTTTACTTAATTTATCCAGATTGACAGCAACGTTTGGTTGTCCTTCGAAAGATTCCATTAAATGAGTAGAAAAACTTTCCAGGATGATGAAGATAATATTGGGGCGTTGTGTATTAAGTAATTGGGGAATACTGTCTGTTGCTAATGCTGGTTTTTCTATTATTTGAGTAAATAGTTCATCGGCTTTTTTAGGGTCCATTAAACGGTATTGTTTATCGAAGTTGTTTTGATGGGTGGCGGAATACATGAAACTGAATGCAGGATTGATTGCTGCATGGTTTATTCGTTGGTTTTGGCTGAAATAAACTTTACTTAGATTCATGGTTGATACAGAGAAACCACCGCGAATGGGGATGAAAAGAGCTGCTGTCAGTAAAAGGAGTACCAAAGATACATTTTGTCTGTGATAAGGAATTTTTAAAGGCTTCTTTTCACGAATAAGTGTGAAATAGAAAATTCCATAAAGAATGGCTGTATAAATTAGCATGGTTAATAAACCTAGTAATATAAACCAGATACTTACACTGGCTATGGCGTCTTTGGGAGAGGTAAAGAAATAGAAGATGGGAGTGGTGTCCAGACGGAATCCCCAGAAACCGTATAATCCTAAATCAACAATAAAAATAGAAGCCATAATAAAGGCGATGATACCAAAATACCATTGTCGGATATGACGAAGTATACCTGAGTCGGTCCAAGCAGAAACAATTAATAACAGACTCGGAATTGCTGTGAGGTATCCTGCTAAGGAAAGATCTAACGGTAGTCCGTGCCACATGACACTGAAATAATCGATCCAGGAGGCAGTAGTATAGAGTTCATGGTAATAACCCATGAATAAAGGTTTTTGTATAACAAACAAAAGAACAAACAAAAAATAAGTCGTGAGAAATTGCAGGATTCTCTTTTTCATATCTGTAAACTTAAAAAGATTGAACGGAGACAAAGGTACAATTCTTTTCTGTATCTTTGCACATCAACCGAATAAAACGAGGTGAATGATGCCAAAAATTGCGAAGAAATTGACAGATTTAGTGGGAAATACTCCCTTGATGGAGCTTTCAGGTTATAGCCGGAAGCATGATCTGAAACAGAATTTAATTGCTAAGTTGGAAGCTTTCAATCCGGCTGGAAGTGTGAAAGACAGGGTGGCTTTGTCTATGATCGAGGATGCAGAGGCGTGTGGAATATTAAAACCTGGTGCGACTATTATTGAACCGACAAGCGGAAATACAGGAGTAGGTTTGGCAATGGTAGCTACTATTAAAGGTTACCATTTGATATTAACTATGCCTGAGACAATGAGTCTCGAACGTCGGAATTTGTTAAAAGCATTAGGGGCGCAGATTGTCTTAACGGATGGTTTGGGGGGAATGGCTGCTTCTATTGCTAAAGCTCAGGAATTGTGTGATAGTATTCCTGATTCGGTAATTCTGCAACAATTTGAGAACCCTTCTAATGCGACTGTCCATGAAAAGACTACCGGTGAAGAAATTTGGCGGGATACGGATGGTGAAGTGGCAGCATTTGTTGCAGGAGTTGGTACAGGAGGCACTGTGTGTGGAGTTGCTCGTGCCTTAAAAAAACATAACCCGGATATTTATATTGTTGCAGTAGAACCTGCGTCATCTCCAGTTTTAGTTGGTGGTCAAGCAGAACCACATCGAATTCAGGGAATCGGTGCAAATTTTATCCCGCAGCTTTATGACGCTTCTATTGTTGATGAAGTTATAGGGGTACCAGACGATGAAGCGATTCGTGCAGGTCGAGAATTGGCTGCTACTGAAGGGGTGCTAGCGGGAATTTCTTCAGGAGCGGCAGTTTATGCTGCTCGTCAATTGGCGATACGTCCGGAATTCAAGAACAAAAAAATCGTAGTATTGTTACCTGATACGGGAGAGCGTTATCTTTCAACTGAGTTGTTTGCATTTGACGTGTATCCGTTGTAGTGATCGTGTTTTGTCTCTTCTTTTGATATATGAGGAGAGCGTGTTTTAATTAATATGATTAATTGATGAAAAATATTTTGAGTAAGGATAAGATGAAGGTAACTGCATTTTCATTCTTTTTGAAAGGGGTTATCCTTTTATTACTTTTTTTGTTTCCGTTTACTTTACATGCACAAACTTATCAGCAGTTGTCGGAGAGGGCAATAGAATACATAGAAAAAGATAGTCTTCATCAGGCGAAAGACTTATTAGTGCAGGCTTTAAAACTGGATCCGAAGAATGAAAAGAATGCAATGCTTTTTTCTAATCTGGGATTAGTACAACGCCGTTTGGGGGAATTTGACAAGGCACTTGAATCTTATACATTTGCTTTGAATTTTGCCCCGTTATCAGTACCTATTTTGTTGGATCGTGCTGCGATTTATTTAGAGATGGGTAAAACTGATCGTGCTTATACTGATTATTGTCAAGTACTTGATGAAGATAAAAAGAATAAGGAAGCGCTATTGATGCGGGCTTATATTTATGTGCTTCGTCGGGATTATCCTGCTGCCAGACTAGATTATAATCGTTTGATGGAGCTTGATCCTTTGAGTTATAGTGGGCGACTTGGTTTGGCGACTTTGGAGCAGAAAGAAGGCAAGTTCAAAGAGGCACTTGATATTTTGAATAAAATGATTGTAGAGGCACCTAATGACGCTACCTTATATATTGCTCGTGCTGATGTGGAACATGAGATGGGGCATGATGATTTAGCGTTGGTGGATTTGGATGAAGCTATACGGTTAGATGCGTCTTCAGCAGATGCTTATTTACTGCGTGGTAGTATTTATCTGGTTCAGAAAAAGAAATCATTGGCGAAGTCTAATTTTGAAAAGGCGATTTCATTTGGAGTACCTCGGTCGGATTTGCATGAGCAGTTACAGCAGTGCCGATAATCTTCTTTTGTTTTCTTGATTCTCCTACTAACTTTTTTACTGTGTCGAAGAGTAGAAACTCATACTACTTAAACAGTCTATCTTTCTGAGATTTCTCGCTAGGATTATTTGGCAAAGAAGAAAATAGGTACGGATGTATGTAACCAGTTTATTTTGTGAGGAGGACATTTGATGTAACAATTAGGTATTGTCTACGAATTGCTTGATTAGGGTTATGAAATCTTTCCCATATTTTTTCTTTTTATATTCTCCAATACCACTGATAGCTCCAAACTCTTCAATAGTAGTGGGGCGAGAAATACTGAGGAGGTGGAGCACTTTATCCGATAATACAATGTAAGCAGGAAGTGCTTCTTGATCTGCCAATTGTTTTCGTAAGCCACGAAGTGCTTCGAAAAGATCTTCATTCTCTGTGCCTGGTAGTCCGAAGGAGAATTCTTTGGAGATTATAACTTTTTTCTTTTTTCCTTTGATTGCAGATTCTTCTCGATGGATGACTGTTAAGGTAGCTTTGGCTCTGCCAAAGAGTATGTCGGTACCACTTGAGGTAATTTTTAAGTGATTGTTTTCGTTGTAGGCGATCTCAAAGTAACCTAATTGCAGCATTTGTAAGAGATAGTCTTGCCAATTGCGTACTGGAATGTCTCTTCCGGCACCAAATGTTTTTAGTTCTTGGTAACCTTTTCCGGTAACCTCAGTAGAATAGTTGCCACGAAGAATGTCAATCAGTAATCCAGTTCCAATTTGTTGATCGGTACGAATAATAGCACTTAATGCTTTTTGGACGATGATTGTACCATCGAATCTTTCAGGGGGATTTTTACAAACATCACAGTTCCCACAATCTTTAGTTGTCGTTTCTCCGAAATAATTTAGTAGAATTCTTCTTCGGCAAATGTCTGCTTCGGCATATTGTTGCATTCGCTGAAGTTTTTCCAGATTAATAGTTTGTTGATTACTTTCGGTTGCAAATTTAGTGAGCAGGATTAAGTCTCCTATTGAATAAAATAGTATAGTATCACTTGGTAAACCATCACGTCCCGCACGACCTATCTCTTGGTAAAAACTTTCAATGCTTTTAGGAAGATTATTGTGAATGACCCAACGGACATTGGATTTGTCAATTCCCATACCAAAGGCTATCGTGGCACATACTATTTGAATACGGTCGTTGATGAAATCATCTTGGGTTTTATCTCGTTGTTGTGGAGATAATCCTGCATGATAAACACCACAACGGATCCCTTGTTTCTGTATCATCTGAGCAATAGTTTCTGTTTTACTACGACTCATGCAATAAATAATTCCACTCTCTCCACTGTGACGGTTTATAAATTCAAGGATCGCTTTGTTTTTCTCTTTTGCCTGAAAACCACGTTTTACCGTTAGGCTGATGTTGGGTCGGTCGAAAGATGAAATGAAAGTGCGTGGATTTTTGAGATGAAGTTGGCGAGCAATGTCTTCCCGCGTAATTTTATCAGCTGTTGCCGTTAATGCAATGATTGGAATTTGAGGGAATTGCTGATGAATTATTCCCATTTGTGTATATTCTGGTCGAAAGTCATGTCCCCATTGTGAAATACAGTGTGCTTCGTCAATGGCAAATAAAGAGATGTTCATGTCCCGTAACAGATAGTCTTTTTCTGTTACCAGTTTCTCCGGAGAAATATAAAGTAGTTTCAATCGTCCATCAATACAAGCACGACGCAGGTTAGCATTTTCTGTTTCGTCATTATTACTATTCAGGGCTCCGGCTGCAATCCCGTTAGATTGTAATGCTTCTACCTGATCTTTCATCAATGAGATGAGTGGTGAGACTACTATAGCAGTGCCTTCGCTGAGTAAGGCAGGTAACTGATAACAAATGGATTTTCCTCCACCGGTAGGCATTAGTACTAAAGCATCCTTTTTGTTTAGAATGTGGCGGATGATTTCTTCTTGTAAAGGACGGAAATTATCGTATCCGAAATATGTTTTTAATGTATCTTTCATCAATGAATTTATTAAACTTTGTTGCAAAGATACATTTTCTTTAGTATACTTTATCATGTCTCGATTTCTGTTCAAGAATAAATTCCCGAAGGGTTAAAGTTTCTTATTATTTTGTCATATTTACACTATTTCAAGCTTTTTGATTGTTTAAGTAGAAAAAAAATGCACAAAATAATTGTGTGTTTAAAAAAAAAGTAAGACATTTGTAACATACAATGTTGCGAATGGGCAATATTAATTAATGAACAAACCCCTAACCAGTTAATTCGATGAGTGATTTAGAAAAAAAAGCAACGGAGGAAACTCCTAAAAAACGCCCTTATAATTTAAGGGAAAAGAAAGAAAAGAAAGCTGCGTATAGATCTTTGATTAGACCGGAATTAGCAGATGAGTTGTATGATAAGATTCTGAATATTGTAGTTGTTCAGAAGAAGTATAAAGACCCTGACTACTCTGCAAAAGATCTAGCTAAAGAGCTTAAAACAAATACACGCTATCTTTCTGCAGTGGTAAATTCTCGTTTTGGCATGAACTATTCTTGTTTGTTGAATGAGTACAGAGTAAAAGATGCATTGCACTTATTGACTGACAAACGTTATGCTGACAAGAATGTAGAGGAAATCAGTGCAATGGTTGGCTTTGCAAATCGTCAATCTTTTTATGCTGCATTTTATAAGAATGTAGGTGAAACTCCTAACGGATATCGCAAGAGGCATACAGATAGCAAAAAGTAATTGTGTATTCCGAAACTGAATAAAAGGAATTACCCCTGAATGAGAGTTTAGGGATAATTCCTTTTTCTCTTTTTACATTGATCAATACTAGTTATTATGAAACATTTTATATCAATAGCCATAGCCTCGACACTTTTAGTGTCTTGTGGAGGAACTAAAATAACAACTGCTAAAACAGATAAATTTGATTATACAGTGGAACAATTTGCAGATTTACAGATATTGCGGTACAAGGTTTCCGGATTTGAGGACTTGTCACTGAAACAAAAAGAGTTGATTTATTATTTGACACAAGCTGCTTTGGAAGGACGGGATATTCTGTTTGACCAGAACGGGAAGTATAACCTGAGAATTCGTCGGATGCTTGAAGCTGTGTATATGAACTATCAAGGTGATAAAGAAACTTCTGATTTCAAAAATATGGAAGTGTATCTCAAACGAGTATGGTTCTCTAATGGTATTCATCATCATTATGGGATGGAAAAATTTGTACCAAACTTTTCAAAGGAGTTTATAAAACAAGCTGTGCTTAGTATTGACTCTTCTTTGCTCCCGTTGGAAGAAGGACAAACTGTCGAACAGCTTTGCAACGAATTATTTCCTGTCATTTTTGATCCAACTATAATGCCAAAGCGGGTGAATCAGGCTGACGGAGAAGACTTGGTACTTACTTCCGCATGTAACTATTACGATGGTGTAACACAGAAAGAAGCAGAAGATTTTTATAATGCTTTGAAAGATCCGAAAAATGAAACACCGGTTTCTTATGGTTTGAATAGTCGGTTGATTAAAGAGGATGGAAAGATTCAAGAAAAGGTATGGAAAGTAGGTGGACTCTATACGCAAGCGATTGAGAAAATTGTCTTTTGGCTGAAGAAAGCGGAAGCTATTGCTGAAAATGATGCTCAGAAAGTTGTAATTAGTAAGCTAATTCAATTCTATGAAACAGGTAGTTTGGAGGACTTTGATGAATATGCTATTCTTTGGGTGAAAGACTTGGATTCACGAATTGATTTTGTGAATGGTTTCACTGAGAGTTACGGTGATCCTTTAGGTATGAAAGCTAGCTGGGAGTCTTTAGTGAACTTTAAGGATTTGGAAGCTACACATCGTACGGAAACTATAAGTAGTAATGCCCAATGGTTTGAGGATCATTCTCCGGTAGATAAGTCTTTCAAAAAAGATAAAGTAAAAGGTATATCGGCGAAAGTAATTACTGCTGCGATACTTGCTGGTGATTTGTATCCATCTACAGCTATTGGTATCAATCTTCCGAATGCTAACTGGATCCGTGCTCATCATGGTTCGAAATCAGTAACTATTGGAAACATTACTGATGCTTATAACAAAGCAGCTCATGGTAATGGTTTCAATGAAGAATTTGCTTACAGTGATGCCGAAGTTCAGTCGATAGATAAATATGGCGATCTGACTGATGAACTACATACTGACTTACATGAATGTTTGGGACATGGTTCCGGTAAGTTGCTTCTGGGAGTAGATCCGGATGCTCTGAAAGCATATGGGTCTACTATTGAAGAAGCTCGCGCTGATTTGTTTGGCTTGTATTATGTTGCTGATCCAAAGTTAGTGGAGTTGAAACTTGTGCCGGATGCAGATGCTTATAAAGCTGAATATTACAAATATTTGATGAATGGTTTGATGACGCAGTTGGTACGTATCGAACCGGGAAATACTGTGGAAGAAGCTCACATGCGTAACCGCCAGTTGATAGCCCGTTGGGTATTTGAGAAGGGGGCTGCCGATAAAGTGGTGGAAATGGTGAAGAAAGACGGAAAGACTTATGTGGTTATCAATGACTATCAGAAAGTACGCGAACTGTTTGGTAAATTGTTGGCAGAAATACAGCGTATAAAGTCTACTGGTGATTTTGAAGGAGCTCGTAATTTGGTGGAGAATTATGCAGTAAAAGTAGATCCGGTTCTTCATGCGGAAGTATTAGAACGTTATAAGAAGCTGAATCTGGCTCCTTATAAAGGATTTGTGAATCCGAAATATGAATTGGTGACAGATGAAAATGGTAATATTATGGTTAGTGAAAAAACTGAATTTGATAATTTACCAGATATACTAAATTTTAATATAAAGTTGAAAATTAACGGTAAAGAATACAAAGATAAATTGATATAAGATAGTCGAAGAATTGTAAAAATTTGACTAAAATCATTTTTTGTGTTATTATATATAATGATAAAGAAGAAATTTTAGGAGGTAATTTTATGGGAGCTAGTAGTTATTCAAGTTATAGTGGAAAAGGAAGCACAAATACAGGTAGAAATACAAGTGCAAATAGAAGATCTGTTAGAGAAGAAAGAAGTAAATCACCAAAGGTAGAAATGCTTGAACTTTTAGAAGAAGTAGAAAGATGTAGAGATGTTGTTGCAACAAGACAAGCTGACCTAGATTCTGCAAAAAAGGATTTAGAAGGAGCAGAGCAAAAAGTATCAGCACAAATAAATAAACTTGATCTAGAAACAAAAGCTAGATTTAGAAGAATGATGGGTGGATTAGATGAAAAAGAAAAAGAAAAAGAGCAAGATGAAAGATAAGGTTCTTTAATTATAGCGTAAATTACAAAAAGTATTTTGTTCTCATGAATTGGAGAAATGAAATACTTTTTTTATTTAAAATATAAAATAATTTTATTAGTAAAGAGGAATAAAATATGAAATTTAATGATAACATTGCTGATGATGAGTGGGAGTGGTATATAGGACAGATATTTTCAAGACTTATAAAAAATGTACATAAATCCAATATTAAAAATCTCGTTGAAATTGCACCAGGATTTAGATATAAAATAGCGTATGCTTTAAAAGATATTGGCTTTCAAGGTAATTTATATGTTATTGATACAAATACTGAAGTCTTGGAATATATAAATGAAAAATATAACT